>ENA-OQIW01000082-OQIW01000082.1-human-gut-metagenome-genome-assembly--contig:-NODE-82-length-20619-cov-3.774888_pt1 | contig 20619 bp, 29 predicted proteins | sample MGYA00242586_ERZ504751 | MGnify/ENA primary metagenome ERZ504751 (study PRJEB26092, sample SAMD00036349) | human gut metagenome | host: Homo sapiens | study: EMG produced TPA metagenomics assembly of...
AAGAAAGATACGAGGACAGCGGGCAGAGGAAAAATGTCAGAACGGTCAGAAACGCAAAGTGTGGCAGTTGATGTACCAGCTTGAAAATACGATACCGAGCCTACCACAGCTAAACTCGGCGACAGACTCTGCGGTATTATAAAGAAAGAGTTAAAAATTGACTGTACATCAAAGCAGCCTTTTAGGTGGCTGACATATAATCAGGGCATAACCTTGATTGAAAAACTTAAAAAGTACATTGACAGTGCTCAAAGGAGGAAGGCTGGTGAAAATAAATCTTGATGATTTGGTAGGCACTCAAAGGGATATAGCGGAGATAATAGGAATTGAAAGCTATATTAAACTCTGTCAAACATTTGGTGGAGATACAATATATATCCAAAAATACAGCGAGTTACAAAAACTTGAACGCAATGCTGAAATCAAGGCGAAGTACAATGGATACAACAGCAGTCAGCTCGCAAGAGAGTATGATTTGTCTGAAAGGTATGTGAGAATCATATGCTCAAACGGTAATCTTGACGGTCAGTTAAGTATTTTTGATGATATATAACAATGAAGAAAAAATAGGATATTCTTCCTCTACGGGAGTACGGTTTTATAAGGTATTATTAAGTTACAGACTTAATGATACCTTATTTTTTTGGAGTAGTTTTTATGAACTTTGCGTCAGACACTTGGTGGCTCTTCGGTCTTATCATTTCGGGAGCTATTGCTATTATCAGTTTTTTTCTTAAAAGGACAATTAACGAAGCGGATAGACACGACAAGGAAATCAAAGAAATTCAGCTGTCATATGTTACGAAAGATGAATTAAAAGATATTAAAACCGATGTCAACAAATCTATCGGTAAGTTGCAAACTGATGTTGAGCAAATAAAGGAAAACTGTTTGACCAAAAAAGATTACTACAACTCTATCAACGAAGTTAAGGACGAAATAAAGACACAAAACAAGCTCATTTTGGAGCTTTTAAGAGGAGGTAATAATAATGACTAACGATGCTGAGGCATATATGCAGAAAATCAAGGCAAGAAACTTTGTTCAGAACAACGGACAGATTTTGAGAACTATTAACATACTTCATGTGAATTATGAAAAACTGTCCGATGTTAAGTACGCAATCGGGAATGTTTCGGAGCATGACTTTTTGTCATCGGTTAATTACCTCTTTTTGTCGGAATACATTTTGCTCCGTCATATCAAAACAAAAGAACCTGCCGACATCGCAGATGTTCCGTATGAAGAACTTGAGGCAAAACTCTCATCAAAGGGCATTAAGCTCCTCGAAGGTTCTGTTACCGATAACTCGATTGAGGTTTAGCTATGGGCAGAAACAACCGCAGAGCTTGCGGAAAAATCGACAAATTGCCTCCTGACCTCAAGGACACCGTAGATCAGATGCTTGTCAGCGGACAGACCTATCGTGAAATTGTGTCATACCTTGCTGATAACGGCGAACAGCTGTCACAGGCAGCAGTTAGCCGTTACGCATCAAGGTTTTTGGCGAACGCTCAGCAGTTACGAATCGCACAGGAAAATTTCAGAATGATACTCACCGAAACCGAGCGTTATCCTGAAATTGACCCTGCAGAGGCTATTTTGAGAATGGCATCACAAAAGGTTTTTGATGCCATATCAAAACTTGACGAAGGACAATTCGATAAAGTGTCTGCCGAAGACCTTTTAAGACAGGCTACTGCCCTTGCGAGAGCAGTAACATACAAGCGTAAGACCGACACGGATGTCAAGTCAGACAAGCGTCTTGCCCTCGAGGAAAATCAGAGCCTGCTTTATGACACTATCAAGAAAAGTAACCCACGGCTCTACAACGAGCTTATGGATGAAATCAACAAGCTCAAAGCAAAGGAGCAAGGATGATGAACATCAAGTGGTATGTTTTGTATGTAAACACAGGACAAGAACATGCTGTTGCGGAACAGCTCCGACATCGTGGTTATGATGCCATTGTGCCGATTGAAAACAAACTGATACGCTCAAAAGGCAAGTGGATAACCCAACCGCATATACTTTTTGACGGCTATGTTTTCGTTCGTATGGATTACGAGTGGTCAAAATATTATGTGTTTAAGGGCATTCCGAACATTATTAGATTGCTCGGAGGTGGAACAAGCCTATCCCTCTTACGGACACAGAATCAGAGTTTATTTTGACTTTGAGCGAACTTTTGAAAACTCCCTCGGTGCTTAAATTCACTGATGACGGTTACGAAACAGTCAGCGGATTTTTGGCTGAGAATAAAGATAAAATTGTGAAAGTACAGAAACGATACAAGAAAGCAACGGTCAAAATTACCCTTGCAAGTGAGCCGACTGAGCTTACAGTATCGTTTACCGAACAAATGCCCGAACAGACGGCGGATTGATTCGTCTCCACCCGATGCAACGGCTGACATACGGCGAAGTCACCGATAACCTCAGGTTAGCGGATGGCGAAGCTATACCCAAGTTAAAAACAGCGGTTTGTTCGTTCATGGATAATCCCTCCGGTAATTAGTTCATATGGCTGACATTAAAATTAACACCACAAACCGCTGTTTTTTATATACATTAAAATGCTTTTAAACACCTTTTAACGGGTGTTTATTTTTATGCAAAAAAGAAAGAAGGTGCAAAATGAATAAGCTGTCAAAACTTGAACAACTGCTCAAAGAAACAAACACGAAGCAGGAATTTAATATTGTTGAAGATTTAAAGTCACTTGCTCTGTCCTATGGAGTTGTTAAGTCAAGAGAGTTCAGAAAAAAATTAAATGCTCTTATTACGAAATATGAAAACGACGAACTGACGGCAATTCGGCAGGCACTTATAAATAAATGTCGAAACGGCGACACACAGGCTATCAAACTGTATGCCGACTATTTTAAACCGGAAACAGTAACAACCATTGATGACGGATTGATTGAGGCACTTGAAGGGGCAGGCGAGGAGGCTTTTAAGGATGAAGTTTAAGCCTTTTTCGAGAAAACAGCTAAAAGTACTTAGCTGGTGGAAAGTTGACGGGATAAAGGATAAATATGATGCGATAATTGCAGACGGATCAGTTCGTTCGGGAAAAACCGTAAGCATGAGTATATCTTTTATCTTTTGGGCAATGGCAACATTCGCTGACTGTAACTTTGCTATTTGCGGTAAAACCGTAGGCTCTTGCAGACGAAATGTTATTAAGCCTCTTATCAATATGCTCAAACATCGCTATGACATAAAGGATAAACGGTCGGAAAACTTGCTGATAATCAGCAAAGACGGCAAATCTAATACATTTTACATTTTTGGCGGTAAAGATGAAAGCTCACAGGACTTGATTCAGGGTGTTACGCTTGCAGGTGTCCTCTTCGATGAGGTTGCTCTGATGCCAAGGTCATTTGTTGAGCAGGCTCTTGCCCGTTGCTCGGTTGAGGGTGCAAGGTTTTGGTTCAATTGCAACCCCGATAACCCTAACCATTGGTTTTATCGTGAGTGGGTTTTAAAGGCTTCTGAAAAGCACGCTTTAAGGCTCAAGTTTTTAATGGACGATAACCTATCATTATCCGATAAGGTGAAACAGCGGTATTACAGCCTTTATCAAGGCACTTTTTACCGCCGCTTTATTCTTGGTGAGTGGGTTATTGCAGAAGGTCTTGTTTATCAGGATTACAACGACCACATCAAGGAAAAGTTGTGGGACGGCAACCCTGATGAGCTTGTCGGACGGTGGTACATATCAATGGACTACGGTACTATTAACCCTTGCTCTATGGGACTGTGGTGCGTAACTGACAACGAGGCAATCCGTGTTGATGAATACTACTACAACAGCCGAAAAGAGGGTTATCAGCGAACTGACGAAGAGCATTATGCGGAACTCGAAAAACTTGCAGGTGACCGCTATATAGAGCGTGTGATAATTGACCCGTCCGCCGCCAGTTTTAAAGCTACGATCAAAAGACACGGCAAGTTTTTTGTTAAGTCAGCGAAAAATGATGTCATAAACGGTATCCGAACTACAAGCCAAATGCTGACCGACGGCAGAATTAAAATCGGCGTTAAGTGCAAGGCATCACAAGAGGAGTTCGGAATGTACCGCTGGGACGATAAAGCTGAGGTTGACAAAGTAGTTAAGGAAAATGACCACGCAATGGACGATATACGCTATTTTGCTTATACAGTCCTAAAGCGTGAATTTAAATACAAGGAGGTGAGCAGTTGAAAAGGCGTGCTAAATATGTGTTTTTAAGTTGGTTAAGGAGTATTGTAAACAAACTTGACCCCGAAAACGCTACGAGTAATTATCAATTTGATAATATGGAAGAGGCTATGGAAGTATGGCTTGAAATATATGCCGATGAGCCGTCTTGGAGCAAAGATTGCCACAACAAGACACTTAACCTCGGTGCAACGATAGCGTCCGAATTTGCACGGTTAATTATGATTGAATTTGAGAGCGAAATAACGGGTTCAGAGCGTGCGGATTATTTACAAGAACAGTATGAAAGATTGCTTGAACAGCTCAGAGTAAGGCTTGAGGCAGGTTGTGCGGTCGGCGGCATAATGTTTAAACCGTATGTTCGTAATGGTGTAATCCTCCCCGATTGCATCACGCAGGACAAGTTTATCCCTCTTAATTACAGCAACGGCATAATAACCGCTGCCGTGTTTTTTAATCAAGAGGTCAAAGGCAAGAACTATTACACAAGAGTTGAAAAGCAGACTTACAGCTACGAAAACAAATCACACACAATCGAAAGTCACTTTTTTGTTTCATCCAGTCCCGACAACATCGGGGCGGAAATAAATCCTGAAAGTCTTGACAGCGATATGTGGTCGAGAATTGACCCATACATAGTTATCAATGATGTTGACCGTCCTTTATTTGCTTTTTGGTCTGTACCTTTTGCTAATAACATCGAAAGTGGCAGTCCCTTAGGTGTGTCTGTTTACAGCCGAGCAATTAAGCTGCTTAATGAGGCTGACTTGCAGTGGGACAGATATTTGTGGGAGTTTGAAGGCGGCGAGCTTGCAGTTGATGCCGGCGAAGAAGTTCTTCGACAGCGACCGGGCGAAGATACGCTCGGAACACCGTCAACCCGTGATAGATTGTTTCGCAAATTTAACATTGATGCAGACGATAACAAAGATAAGTCTTTTTATGAAGTTTTTAACCCGACTTTGCGTGATGATAACTACTCAAATGGACTAAACGAAATAAAAAGACAGATTGAGTTTAACTGCTCCCTTGCTTACGGCACATTGTCAAACCCACAAAATGTAGATAAGACAGCGGAAGAAATCAAAGCATCAAAACAGCGTAGCTATACAGCTGTGTCTGATATGCAGCACTCGCTTGAGGCTGTACTTGAGGACTACATATATGCGTGCAATGCTATGGCTGATGCTGTAATCTTGCTCCAAGCGGAGAGTACGAAGTTAGCTTTAATTGGGGCGACGGCGTGCTTGAAGATAAGGACAAAGAGCAGGCTATACAGCTCAATGAGGTCAACAGCGGTATCCGCAAAAAGACCGACTACCTCAAATGGCGGTATGGAGTTGATGATAAACAGGCGGCAGAAATGTTACCCGAAAGCGGTGTACAAAGTTTTTTTGATGAAGCGGTGGCACTTAATGCTCACCCCCGAACAGCTTGCCCATTGTGCCGATAATATCATCAATCTTTACTCGCAACTTGAAGAACAAATCGTCCGTGACATTGCCCGAAGAATTGCCAAAACGGGTACAATGACCGACACGGGCATATGGCAGGCACAGCATATGCAGGAGCTCGGCATTCTTCACTCTGAAGTGCTGTCAAGTGTCGCTAAGTATAGTGACAAAACAGAATCAGAACTAAAAAAACTTTTTGAAGATGCAGGTGTGACCGCTACGGAGTATGATAACGAAATTTACCGTCAGAACGGTATGAATCCAAAGTCACTCAAGGTGTCTGATGTACAAATGCAATTACTTGAGGCAGGTTTTAAGAAAACGCAGGGCAATCTTAGCAATCTTACTCTGACCACAGCTGTGTCATCGCAAACGAGCTTTATCAATGCTTGCAGTCTTGCTGAATTAAAAGCGTCAAGCGGTGCGTTTACTCCGCAACAGGCAATTGCCGATGCAATTAAACAGGTAGCTCAAGACGGAGCGTATGTAATCTATCCCTCCGGTCATCGTGACCGACTTGATGTTGCTGTACGGCGTAATGTTATGACCGGCATAGGTCAAACCACAGGTCAGATATGCCTATCAAATGCCCAAGAGCTTGGCTGTGACCTTATGGAAATTACCGCCCATGCAGGAGCTCGACCGAGCCACTCGGCTTGGCAGGGACAGATTGTAAGCCTGAGCGGTCAAAGAGGTTACTTGTCCTTATCTGATATTGGTTACGGCACAGGTGACGGATTCAAAGGCTGGAACTGCCGACACGATTGGTATCCGTACTTTGAGGGTTCGTCCCGAATGTATTCGGATAAAGACCTTGAAGAACTGAACGCTAAAAATATTGAATACCCTGACGGCTCAATGCACACGCTATACGAGGCAGAACAACAGCAAAGAGCTTTTGAACGCAAAATCAGGCAACCAAAAGAACACTTGCCGCTTGTGATGAGGCTTTGAATAACCTCTCTGATGAAGAGCTGTTAACAAAAGTTAAGAAAAAAATTTCAGCCACTATTCAAGCAAGTTGAAACGGCAGGAGTCAGAACTGAATAGCTTTTGTAAAAAAAACAGGATTACTTCCCGACCGTTCTCGTCAACAGGCTTATGGTTTTGGCAAAAGCACTGCTCAAAAAGCGGTGTGGAAAAATAAGAAAGCTGTTGCAAATTCCGCTGAAAAGAGTATAATTAAAACTATAAGTAAATCGGTGAAAATTCCTGATAATTGTAATTATTTATTAAAATCAGAAACTAATTTTGAAAAATATAATGACAGCGAGTTATCTGCAGATATTCTTAAAGCAATTAACGGTGCAATCGAAAAAAGATTATCCGAAAATGACGATTTCATATTTGATGAAATTAAAATTGCTAAATTTCCTATTGGGAATAAATCTGTATTCATTACTAACTATGAAACAGGTGTACACCCTAAAACTCAGTTGTATTTAAATAGAGATTATTTTTTAAATGTAACATTAGATGAGTTTAATGCTGCTTGTTTGAATTATTACGATTCAGGTTGGTGGCAAAGTGAGAACATCGAAGATTTAGTAAATCACGAAATAATGCATGCTCGCATTAACTACTATAATTCGTTTGAGAAGACTGAACAGTTATATCAATTTTTAAATGAAGATACTCGTGTAAAAGGTTTTTGTAAATTGGTTGATAAATATCCTGATGAGTTTCTTAATGAGGTGTATGTTGCTATAAATAAAGGAAAAAGTATAAGCAAGAAATATTTGGATGTATATTATGAATATATAGACACTTATTTAAGGAGATATTAAAATGGCAAATTTACCAAGGTGTAGTAGTTGTGCTAACAGAAAAAACAAATTTGGTACTATATGTAAATATTATTTAAAAGGAATTCCAAAAGAGTTTTTAGCCGAAAAGCAATTTTGCAAGCATTATACAATAGAAACAGAAAGAGCTGAGAGTAATTATGATGATTTGCCTGTAGCAAAAGGTAGATAATTATTTATGCTTATTTTCAATTGTATTGGCTTTAATTGTCGAAAGGTAAAGTTACATAGTTGATTGAACAAAAACGAAATTAAACGAATTTAAAAGGGTATTAAAGGGGTGTTTGAAACATCCCTTTTACTTTTACCCCGAAAATTACAGATTATGGTTATAAGCTCCCGAATTTCGGGGGCTTTTAATATTGCTCAAATTTTTGAGTACACACAATTGCTAATAATTTGAAAGGAGCAAAGAAATGGACTTAATGGAAATTTTAAAAGCCTTGTTTGGCGGCGAAGCTTTGACATTTGAACAGTTTGCCGAAAAGGTAAACAATGCGGCAGATGTTAAGCTCGGCAACCTTGCAGGCGGTCAGTATGTCGAAAAGGACAAGTATGATGATGTGTCAAAAAAGCTCGAAACTGCAAACGCTAATCTTGAGGGTTATGACCCCGACTGGCAGGATAAGGTTAAGCAGGCACAGCTTGACGGCGACAAGAAGCTCAATGACTACAAGTTTGAGCAGGCGGTTGAATCTGCCATCAATAACGCAGGTGCGGCTGACATTGTGTCGGTAAAGGCTAACATTGATATGTCAAAGGTATCTCAGGCTGAGGACGGCAGTATCACAGGACTTGATGAACAGCTTGCGGAACTCAAACAGTCAAAGCCTTTTCTCTTTAAATCAGAGGAAGAACCCAAAAAGAAACTTGACCTCGGCGGACCCACGGGCGGTGCGAAAGCAAAGTCCGGCTCAAACCTCAAGTCTGCCGTTGAAGATTATTATAATAAGAAATAAGGAGGACACAAAATGCCTATTACATTAGCAGAAGCAAGCGTCGGCAGAGCCGACAAGGTGACACAGGAGGTTATTGATACTCTCCGCCGTGGCTCACAGTTTATGGATGAGCTTACTTTTGATGATTGCGTTTCACCGGGTGTCGGTGGCTCAACCATGACATACGGTTATTTACAGTTGCAGACACCGTCAACAGCGGCAGGCAGAGCAATTAACAGCGAGTACACAGCGAATGAAGCCAAGAGAATCAAAAAGAGCGTTGACCTTAAAATCTTCGGCGGAGCAAGCGAAGTTGACCGTGTTGTGCAGGAGGCAACCACAAACGAGATTGCGTTCCAGCTTGAACAGATGACAATTGCCACGAAGAACCATTTTCAGAACTGCTGTATCAACGGTTCAAAAACTGACAAGGCGGTTGATTTTGACGGTCTTACAACTCTCCTCAAGGGCACAGGCACTGAGTACAATGCAGGATCTGATAAGACGGTAGTTGATCTTTCGACAACTGCAAATCTTACAAGCAATTATCAGACAATGATTGACATGCTTAATGAGTTTATCGGCGGCATTGACGGCAAGCCTACATTTCTTCTCGCAACAGCAAGCTGATTGCCAAACTCAAGAGCGTAGCTCAGCGTGCAGGCTATCTCACAAGAGCCGAGGATGCTTTCGGTAAAACTGCTCAGGGTTATGACAATATTATTTTTTACGATATGGGCAACTACTTTGACGGATCTAAAACAGCACCTTGTGTGCCGATTTACGAAACAGGTGCATCAAGCTCAAAGGTGACAGGTCTTACCGACCTTTATGCCGTACAGCTTGGTCTTGACGCTTTTCACGGTGTTTCCCTCAGCGGTTCGTCAATCATCAAAACATATATGCCTGACCTTACTGCCCCCGGTGCGGTTAAAAAGGCTGAGGTTGAAATGATTGCCGCTGTTGCTCTCAAAAACACAACAAAGTGCGGTGTTTTCCGTAACATTAAGGTATCTTAAAAATGTATGCGGATTATGCTTATTACAAGGATTCTTTCGGCGGTGCTTTAACCGCCGAAGAATTTAACCGCTATGCACGCAAGGCGGAACGCTTTCTTAATTATGTCGTTATGGGAAAAATTTCCGAAGTGACCGAGCCTGTGAAAAACGCTGTTTGTGCCGCCGCTGAGGCGGTTGCCGAAATCCGTGAAGGTGTGGCAAATATCCCTCAAGGCATCAAGTCCGAATCAACGGACGGTTACAGCGTTACATACAAAGACTACAACGCCGATGAGCTTGCAGAGCGTGAAAAAAGAGCAATGTACAAGGCTATTAAGCAGGAGTTAAGCGGTACAGGTCTTTTATATCAGGGGGTGAGATAATGCTCACAAACAACACACGCATTACCGTGTTTTGCTCTAAAAAGCAGGGTCGTGAAACCTTTTGGTTTGCAACTGTTTTGGACGGAGTTAATTACCACGGTAGGGATCAAATTATTGTTGCTGACAAAAATGTGTCTGCATCTGATGAGTATGTTATCCGTATCCCCGACAGCGTTTTGCAGACTACTCACTATGTTGACCCGTCAACATATAAGTCCTTACAGCTTGATGAGAGTGACAATTGCTATACCCTCAAAAAAGGTGACTATATCGTTAAGGGCTATCTTGACCTTGATGTTATCACGGTTAAAGATATACTTGATGCAGGCGGTATGCAGATTACGCAGGTCACTGAAAATCTGTCGGCAAGTGCTTTTTCAAAGCATATTAAATTGGTGGTTAAATGATTATTAAACTGCTTTTTAATACTACTGATACTATGCTTAAAGACCGTGGACTTGAGCCAACAGGCAGGGTGCAGAAAATTGTGGACAGCGAAGTCCTTCGCCGTTCTACTCCATATGTACCTTTTAAAACCGGCAATCTTATCAAGAGCGGTATTCGTGGCACAAAGATAGGTAGTGGTGAGGTAATGTACGATATTGTATATGCACATAGCAATTACTACCTTAATGCAGGCAGAGGTAAACAAGGTACAGCAAGCGGTGGCTTGAGAGGCAAGTTTTGGTTTGAGCGAATGAAAGCCGACCATTTGGATGATATTTTAAAAACCGTCAAAGAAAAAAGCGGAGGCAAATAATGGACGAATCAATAATTAAATCATTGTTTAGGTGGTTTGCCGATTGCGATGTATTAGAGGTTGATAATGACCTTAATGTTGACTATCTCGGCGAAGATCCCGAACAGTACAGTATTGAGGTTGTGCCGTGCAAAACTGTTTTAGAGCAGTATGTTGACGGCTCGGCTAAATGTCAGTACCTCTTTATCTTTGCAAGTAGAGAAAACTACAGTCCTGATGAATCAATCAATATGGCAAATCTTGAATTTTACGAAAGGCTGCAGGAATGGATTGCCGAGCAGGACTTGAACGGCAGACTGCCGAAATTGCCCGAGGTTTAACCCCCTTATCTGTTAAGGTGCTGTCATCGGGGTATGCAATCGACAATGACACAAAAACAGCACGGTATCAAATACAGTGCCAACTTAAATATACAAAAACAATTGGAGGTAAAAAATAATGAGTGAAGTAATCAGACAGAGGCGTATGCAGGCGAATTATCTTGACTGCGGCGGCACAAACAAGTCGCCGAATTTTTCTCTCCTCGGTGTAGGTGCAAAAACTCTTGATGAGTCACCTGCGGCTCAGACTAAGAGCCGTAAGTATGTCTGCGACAAATCTGCAACAAAATCAATCAGCGGTTACGATTGGACAACAGCGTTTGATGTTGACCAGATCAGAGAGCAGGATGCTATCAATTACATCATCAATATTGGTGAGAAACAGCTTGTGGGAGCTGATGCCGAAACAGATTATGCTATCGTTGACCTTGACCAGCCTGTTGAAGGCGGCAGTAACAAGACCACATATCATGCACGCAAAATCCGTGTTGCGGTTGAGGTTGCAAGTTTTACAAATGATGACGGAGAAATGGGCTGCAGTGGCAATTTCCTTGCAAAAGGAGATCCTGTCGAGGGTACTTTTGACACAGCCACAAAGACATTTACAGCAAAAACTTCGGAGGCATAAAATATGGTTATTAACGGTGTAAATTTACCTGACATTGATGTTGCCGATGCACTCGTTATGGAGCGTTACGAACACGCTCACGATAATGTGGCAAAGGCAATGAATGATTTACAGCCCGAGGGCAAACGCCAGTCAGAGCTTATCCGTGCTCAGTGTACGGCTGTTTTTAACTTTTTTGATGAGGTTTTTGGTGACGGGACAGCTAAAAAGGTTTTCGGCGAAACCGTAAACCTTACAACCTGTATCAATGCCTACGAGGATGTCATCAAGGCTGTTAATGCTCTCAGCTCAAAGCTCGGTAGTAGGTATAAAAGCAGAGCAATTGCAATGAACAACAACCACAGGGCAAAAGGCATAAGCAGTACAATCATTACAAAAAGACACTTAAACCGGCGACAAAGTAATGAATCTGCTTTGTGACAAAACACCCGATACAATAACCGTGTCGGGTGTGGAATATAAAATAAATACTGATTTTAGGGTATGGATTAAGTTTGAGCTTATCCTCACCGAGCAGATTGACGATACAATTTCAGCCGAAGTACTCGCAGAAATTCAGAAGCTTGTATTCAGAACACCTTGCCCGATGAACGAAGAAACAGTCGAGGCTATTTTAAACTTTTATCGCTGTGGAAAACCACCCGAAAAGCATTCAGGCGGTGGCAATGATAAAGCTGTATTTGATTACGATTTTGATGATGGCTATATCTATGCGGCATTTTTAGAGCAGTACGGCATTGACCTCAACGATGCAAATTTGCATTGGTGGAAGTTTCGTGCATTGTTTATGTCATTGCGTGCCGATTGTATGTTTACAAAAATTTTAGGTTATCGCAGTATGCCGATTACCTCTAAAATGTCAACGGCAGACCGCAATTTTTATCAGCGAATGAAAAAACTCTATGCCTGCCTCTGCCGCAGTCGGTGCAGGAAAAGTATAATGTGATTGAAGAGGCTTTGTTATCAGGAAAATCAGTTGACGAACTTATATAGATTTTGTATAATGTGTATATAAAATTTATTGAGGTGGTACAGCTATGAAAAAGATTTTATCCTTTATAACTATTGCATTATTAGCATTGACTTGCACAGCCTGTGGAGCTAAAAACGACCCGTCAGGAATCAGCAAAGATGAGTTTGACCAAATAAATATGGGAATGACCATATTTAAAGTTGAAGAAATTGTTGGCGGAAAAGGTACTAAGATATCAGAATCAAAAGACGAAACTGATGATTATTATATAAATACATATGTATATAAATTTGAAGGCGAAACCAGCGGTTACGCTGAGTTTGAATTCACTTCTAAAGTACCGAAAAATGAATTAGATTTAAGTGTTAAAACAAAATTAACAAGTAAAAATCAATATGATTTATCGTAGGTGATAAATTGAAAAACAAACAAAAATTAAATGCCCTTTTGCGGTTACGAAATGCCCTTATATTACTTTGACAAATCGTCAAGGTGTAAGGGCATTTTTACATACTGTAAAGGGCGTAACTGTAAAAAGCTATTTGAAATCGTATTAAACGATAAAAATAATCAGGTCAAGTAGAGCCATTGGATGCCGATGACCTCACAGTAAAGGATGTGAGATATTGGCATACGATGGCTCTATTAAAATTGACACCAAAATTGATACCGGTGGTTTTAAAACGGGTATTGATAAATTAAAAGGACTTGCCAAAACAGGTGTGTCTGCAATAACAACAACGCTTGCCGGTATAGCTACAACTCTTGGAGCAGGAGCAACAGCAGCGGCAACAGTAGGCTCATCTTTTGAGGCGGCAATGTCGAAAGTATCGGCTATCAGCGGTGCAAGCGGTAAAGACTTGCAGAGCCTTACCGACAAAGCCAAAGAAATGGGAGCAAAAACAAAGTTTTCTGCTTCCGAATCAGCCGAGGCTTTACAATATATGGCAATGGCTGGTTGGGATACTAAATCAATGCTTAACGGTATAGACGGTATAATGTCACTTGCCGCCGCAGACGGTCTTGATCTTGCAACAACCTCTGATATCGTCACCGATGCAATTACAGCATTTGGACTTAAAGCTTCTGATAGTACGCACTTTGCCGATGTACTTGCAAAAACCTCAAGTTCTGCAAACACCAATGTTTCAATGCTCGGCGAAAGTTTTAAATATGTAGCCCCTCTTGCGGGTGCGATGCACTATAGTGTTGAGGATGTGTCCGTTGCACTCGGACTTATGGCTAATGCGAGTGTTAAGGGCAGTATGGCAGGTACAAGCTTAAAAACTGCTCTGTCAAACCTTGCGTCACCTACCGATGCAATGGCAGAGGTCATGAAAAAATATAAAATAAGTATGACCGATGCAAATGGCGAAGCATTACCTTTAATTGATGTTATCAAAGAACTTAGAACAAAGTTTAGCGGTTTATCCGAAACAGAACAAACAGCCGCTGCAAGTACTCTCTTCGGCAAAGAGGCTATGTCGGGTATGCTTGCTATCATCAATGCAAGTGATAAGGATTTTAATACACTTGTTAAAAACACTGATAATGCAGACGGCTCAGCTCAAAAAATGGCTGATACGATGCAGAACAATCTGCAGGGACAGATTACGATTCTTAAATCAGGACTTGAAGGCTTGGGTATAGAAATATACGAAAGTATGTCCGAGCCTCTGACCGATGCCGCAAAAGAGGCTCAGAACTATGTAAGCAGACTTACCGAGGCATTTACCGAAGGCGGATTATCAGAGATGATTGAAGAGGCAGGCTCTATTTTCGGTGAGCTTGCAACAAAAGCAGTTGAAGCCGCTCCGAAGATGATTGATGCCGCTATGTCCTTTTTACAGGCGTTTGTCAACGGTATTGCAAACAACTCCGATAAACTCGTTAAGGCGGCTATAAACATTGTTAAAACATTAGTTAAAGGCATAATTGACCGTGCTCCTGATTTGCTTTCGGCGGCGAAAAGTATTGTAAATGCCTTAACAAAAAACTTAGTTAAGCTCCTGCCCAAGGAGTTGCAAGCACCTGTCAAGGAAGCTATCAACACTATTAAAAAGTCCTTTGAGGACGGCGGACTTAAAAAGGCTATAAATACCGTTAAAACCATATTGATTAACCTTGGCAAAACAATCACTAACATTGCAAAGGTTGTTATACCACCGCTTGCGAAAGCTGTTGATTTGATAGCCGACAATCTTAACATATTGTTGCCGATAGTAGCAACGGCAGTAACAGCGTGGAAGGCTTGGAAAATCATATCGTCTATCACAGCTCTTATGAAAGAGCACGCCGCATCAGTCACGGCAGAAAGCCTTGCAGAGGCGGCATCACTCGGCACGATTACCCTTAAACAAATTGCAGTCGGTGCATTAACAGGTGAGATTACACTTGCCACAGCCGCTCAGTATGCTTGGAACTTGGCAATGTCACTCAATCCTGCTGTGCTTATCTTAACGGGCATAACAGCACTGACAGCCGGTATTATTGCATTTTCTACCTCTAATGGTGATGCAACACAGTCAACAGAGGATCTTGCAACCGCAGAAGCTAATTTACAGTCAGCAAACGATGACCTTGGTTCGTCATATGAGGATATTGGTTCAAAATTCGGCGATTTTATGAACGATATTAAAAACTCGGGCAGTATCTTTGATAACTTCAATGAAAACATCATTATTTCCGATGATGAAAAACAAAAGTTGTCCGAAAATATGGACAATGTTCAATCCGAAATTACAGAGATTTGTAAAATCGCCTCGGAAAATCGAAAAGAATTAACCGGCGGTGAAATTCAAAGACTTGAAGACCTTTTCGCCAAAATGCACGAACTTGCAGATCAAGAACTTGCTATTGAAGAAGCAAAGCAAGGGGTTGTTACAACTCAGGCTAAAGCTCTAAATGAAGCATCTGATTTATCGCTTGAAGAATATACTCAAAGAGCACAAAAACTTACCAACTCTGCCGAAGAAACTCGTACAGCAGTAATTGATAAAGCATACGAGCAATATACCGAAGAGGTAGCCTTGCTTGATTTGAGGTTGAAAACGGATAGTGATTATTCGCAGAAAGAACATGATGCTGATGTTAAAGCCGCAGAAGCAAGCTATCAGCAAGCTGTTAGTGCAGCTAATAAAGAGGCTGGGGATACTCTTAAAATTATTAAAGACGGTTATTATAATCGTGCAGAAGCGTTGAAAAGTACAACTAAAGATTTAAAAGAATTAAATCAAGATGAAAGTGATGCCGAGCAAACGCATAAACAAAAACTTATTGATATAGCAAGTAATTATAATGCTGAGCTTTACAAAATAAGCAACAAAAATTTAACTGATACTCAAAAATCTCTTATGGCAGGTACTGCACTTGCAAACAAAGAAAAAGCCGAAGAAGAAGAAAATGCAAGGTACAGCAAAAAACTGGGAGAGATTCGTAACAATCAGGAAAAAATACTTTCTGATGAAAAGTACCAAAATCAGTTGGTTGCGTTTCTATCATTAATGGGTTTGTATGAACAATATACCGGAGAAACAGATACAAAAGCTAAAGGAATAAATTCTGCATTTTTAGGAGCGTTTGATAACCTTGATGAAGACACTAAACAAAGCTTTATAGATGCTATGGAAGGAGCGGAAACTGGTTTATCAGAAAAACAGGACTCGCTTTATTCTAAGGCCTCAGAAATTTCAGGCAGTGTTATCAATATTTTTAGGAAAATGTTTGATGAACACTCCCCCTCAAAAGTATTCAAAAAAATCTTTGCCTACACCCTCGAAGGCGGTGAGAATGGACTTGATGACGAAGCTCCGAATCTGTATAAGCAGGCTGATGATGTTGCTTCTACCTTTACCGAGCGTATGCAGGCTGGTGTTTCAGCTGACGGTCTTGTGTCTAAGATGAGGTCAGCTGTTAATGCAGGACAGGCTATGCTCAGATCCAAATTCACGGCTGATGTCAACCACAATGTCGAGCTGATGAGCGAGGATAACGAGCGTAAGTACAACCTTAAAGGCGATATTCACACCTCAATTAATATTGACGGTCGAGAAACAGCTGTGGCACTCACGCCGTATGTTTCTGAAGAACTTGCATGGGAGGACAGATAAAATGCTTAACGAAATGACAATAAACGGCGTTGATATTTCCGCATACAATGCCCGTTTACAAAGCTATTCGGTCAGCGGTACAACCGTTACCAACAATTTATCTGCCTCTCGCAGTATCTTAACAGCTCCGTTACTGTTTTCTTCCGTTCCCGGCACAAGAACTTTGACTTTAACTTTGACTTTTTACCCTCACTATCTTGGTGACTATGCAAAAGGTTTGACAGTTTCCGACCGCCTTGCAATAGCAACCGAAAATATAACTGTATTTGAGGGCTTGCTTGTTGGCAAAGTAGTTGAAATTGCTCTTCCTGATGGATTTATATACACGGCAATTGTCAACAGTATTGCCGCCGCAACCTTTGACAGTAGCGGTGAACACGATGTCACATATACATTTAATGCTGTAAGACATAAAGCTGTAATAACTCAAAGCGTAAAACCAAACGGATACATTATCTGCGAATCTAATACACCTACCTTGCCTGTCATTACCGCTAAATACAACAGCATAGCAAACACTCAAAACAAAGTTAAATTGGCAGATGTAACAATTAAATCTGTCACATCAGGTATGGCGGTTGTAATTGACAGCGTAGCAGGGCTTATAACGGCGGACGGTAAAAATAAGTTTAATGATTCTGACTTGATTGACTTCCCCGTGTTGAACCCGGGAAAAAATATTATTTCTTCAACGGAGTCAGATGTTGAAATTTCGATGTCCTATACACCGATTTACATTTAGTTTAGGAGGTGTTTAAGATGTTTTTAAAGGTATTTTACGGCGATGACATAAAGGTTTATCGTGACATTGACAGCACCTTTTTCCGCACTCGTTCAGAGGACGGTTTGATGTCATTACAGTTTGATATATCACCCGACCACGAATTATATAGGTATTTTGTTTTGTATGGTACGGTCGAGTATGACGGGCAGCGCTACCTTATAAACGGCATCAATGAGCGTAAAACGGTAAGCACCATAACTTGTGAGCTTGACCTCACGGGACTCAACTATAATGTTTATCCGACCTATAATAAGAGCACCGTTAGCTTTTCAAGCGTATGCTCGGAGATTTTAAAAGGCACAGGTTGGACTGTTGTTGATGCCGACCTCGTAGCCGCTCGCCGCACCCTTGAGCTGACTGATGTAACCACGCTTGACATCCTCGATTATTGCCAAAACTCGACGGCGTATAACACTCGCTATCGTTTTGACACAATTAACAAGGTTATTTACTGTATAAAGCCATACAATAATACCGAGCCGACAGGCACTTACTTTACCGATGAGCTTAATTTGAGCGATATGACTTACAAAGGCAGTACCACAAGTTTGGTTACAAGACTTTATCCATACGGTAAAGATAATTTAAGTATAGCCAGCCTAAACAATGGCAAAAATTACATTGAAAATCATAGCTATACCGACAAGGTCATATCAGCTATATGGCGAGACGAACGCTATACAAACAAGCAAACTTTGCTTGACGATGCAAAAGCAAAACTTGCCGTGCTTGCTGTGCCGGAGCAATCCTACACAGCTAAGGTTATTGACCTTGCAAAAACATTGCCCGACACATACGGTGATGTGCTTGCTTTTGATTTGTATGATGTGGTTACTCTGATTGACCGAAAACGCAAGACAAGGATTAACTACCGTATAGTTGAGATTAAAGAGTATCCTGCCGATGCAACGCTCAACACGGTCACCCTTTCAACCGTGCCAGCCAAAATAACAGGGAAATTGCAGACCTTGCAAAACAAGGTTACTGCTCTTGATGCACAAACTTTGCACGACCATAACAAGGTAAATGAGATTAAACAGGACTTAGACACAACCGTTCTTCATGTGTCCGATTCATGGGCAAGTTCGCTCAACAGTTCGGTGATTACACAGACCGCCGAGGGATTATTTTTTGAAGTCAACAAGGTTGTCGGTTCGGACAGGTGGGGTACTCTTCTCCAACAGTCTGCCGATGACATCAAAATTGCTTGGAACAAAATTTCAAATTACATAAAATTTGAAAATGCACAGCTAAATGTGTACAATTCCCAGAATAGAAAGCTGATGAGTTTGTCATCAACAGGACATGATATTTTTGATAATAACGGCAAAAAGCTAATGTCGCTAAATTCAGCAGGTCAAGAATTTTACTACAAAGGCACTAAGGTAGGTTACATAGGTACCGGTTGTTATGCTTCTGATACTTCAAAGCGTGACCTTTCGTTTAACCTTGAAAACGGTTCGGCATTTATGGATTGGTGCTACCGTATGAAATCAACAGATTCTGCATATACCCTTATTTTTACATATGCCGCTCAAAAAATCGGTTCGCTTGAAGCTAACCAACTACATACAGGTTGTGATTTGAATTTACACAATCACAAATTACGCAATGCAGTACTTGTTGATTGGTCAGTCGAGGGCGGAGCAATCTCTGATACCATTAGCGGTTATTATGCGAAATCGTACCACGATGATGGTAGAGCTGCAACATGGCGAGCCTTTAAAATGACATTTAAGGACGGTATTTTGACTGCCCTTACTTTATAAGGAGGCAAAATGGATTTTATAATCAATACAAAAGAAATATCTGAGAATGACAAATCAAGACCGGGTGAACGGTCAAAAGATATTCATTCGGTAGATATCAAGGAGGATAAAAATGCAGACGAAACTTAGTCCATTAGCATTACAATCAGCACGGTCTGAACTTATTGCCGCTGTTAATGCAATTGTAAGTAAATACGGCTTTCCGGCAAGCCTTATTGACGGCATAATGTCATCAGTGCTCGTGGATGTCAAATCACAGGTAATCGCAGAACTCACAGGCGAAGCTACAACAACGGAAAAGGAGCACGCCGATGAATGAATATGTTGCTAAAATTACGCTTGATTTAAATTGTCAGGCTACACCTGTTGTTATATCCGCAGGACAGTTTGATATCGGCAGAAAGATACAGATTACCCTTACCGCTGACGGCGAGGCTTACGATGCAACCGGTGCAACAGCTGTATGTAAGGGAAAAAACAATAATAACTATTTTGCTGTAAATGCTGCAGTATCAAAAAATATTGTTACTGTAACTACAGATAAAGCTATGCTTTCATCTGCTGGCAGGATTATAGCTAAAATCGTGCTTACAGACGGCACTCACACCTACTCTACTCAACCGTTTGTAATTAACACCCACAGCGATTATGACGGTGATATTACTACCTCTGACTATTATCCAGAGTTATTAGACATATTGTCCCGTGTCATTGCTCTGACCGAGAGTGGAGCTGTGCTTACCGATACTGCACTGGATGCTAAGAGCGTTAATCCTGTACAGAACAAAGTTCTTACAGCTATTATAAATAGCAAGGCAAATAAGGCAACAACACTCGCAGGTACGGAATTACGGACGCATATACGAAGGAAAGAACAGACCAAAAACTTGCCCAAAAGCTCAATTCAATGCCGTTTGACAGTGAACCCAAAAATAATAGTCCGTGTTATCTGACAAGCGGTACGGTTTACAGCGCTCTGCTTGTTAAAGCAGATAAAACCGCCTTGGCAACTAAATACGATTCGTCAAATATCGAACTTGGTACAGCTACTCTTACTCCGTACTCTACTCAGATTGATAAAATAAAATCTGCAACTTGCCTTTATGAAAAAATTGGCGATATCGTTATTGTCAATGTCACCGTCATTATGAACGCAACATCTTTAGGCGGAACATCTTCAATATCTTTGCTCAATATGCCTTTCTCAAACAAATCGGATGTGATTGTTCATGATATCGGCATAAGCAAAAACGGCGGAATGTTCAGAGGAAGTGCAAGTAAATCAGCTTGGCTGCAGTTTACTCCGCTCAATAAACAGGCTTATAATTTCGTCGCTGATGAGCAGGTAAACTTTTCTTTGATTTACAAAATATAAAAAATAACGGAGGTAATGAAAAATGGAACATTAAAGAAAAATCACACTCGATATGCTCACGAAGGACAGCGTGTCGGTAACATTCAGACTAACAGCTTTTTGAACCTTTTAACCGGA
>ENA-OQIW01000083-OQIW01000083.1-human-gut-metagenome-genome-assembly--contig:-NODE-83-length-20394-cov-1.645187_pt1 | contig 20394 bp, 22 predicted proteins | sample MGYA00242586_ERZ504751 | MGnify/ENA primary metagenome ERZ504751 (study PRJEB26092, sample SAMD00036349) | human gut metagenome | host: Homo sapiens | study: EMG produced TPA metagenomics assembly of...
TTAATTTATTATTTTGCAGGTTTCTGAGCTTCAGTGTCAGTTTTGTCGATGATGATATCGGTTTTCTGAGCTTCTAAGTTGCTCTGAGCCTGTGCGTTCTGCCAAGTAGCAGCGATTTTAGCGTCTTCTACTTTTTTCTGTTGAGCTTCGGCCGGAGTAATAGCGATGTCCGGTTTGTTTTTCAACTGGTAGTCGCGGTTAACAAGGTTAGCTACTACAGTTTCTAAAGCAGCGTCAGCTGTGTTAGGCTGGATAGCATGGCCTGCACCGTTAGCGTTGGAAGTGCTCTGAACGTTTTCAGAGTTGTTAGGGTATACGTCTTTCTGGTAAGCGTATAATGTGTTGTTAGCGAAGTCTAATTTGTAGTTTACTACATCGGTAAGACCTGTGTTAGGGTTTACGGCAGCTGCCTGGAAATCAGCTGTATCTGTATTTACATCGTAGTTAACGGAAGGAACGTTAACACGAGTTGTGTAGTCAGCGTCGGAATGTACCCAGTACCATTGATCGGCCGGTAAAGTTTTAGCGGAAGCTACGCCCGCAACTGTTGTTAATGCTAAACCTAATATTAATAATTTTTGTAATTTCATAATATATAATCTCCCTTCGAATATCAATAAATTTTGAATTATCGATTTTTTTCTATATCATTATTATAGCACAATAAAAACAAAGAGTTCAAGGGAGTGGACTAAAAAAATCGAAATTTTTAGTAATTCAATCATCGAAAGTTAGAGATTTGACCTATATTGCCAAGGGTTTTACGTATTTATTGAGGTGGCTAAAATTTTTGCATTAAGTCATTTGAACTACTCATTTATAGGCAAAGCAGCATAAGTTTAATACGATAATAATAGCTTTTTAGACAGTTGTTTAGGAGGCTATTTTTTACTGTTAAAACTAATGACTTAGGTAAAGGGGAGGTAATTATGGTGACTGAAACACACAAAAGTCAGATGCCGAACAAAGAAGTAGCAACGAAAAGGCAGCAGGCTAAACTGTTGGCAACGCGCGATAGAATGCTGATAGAAGGCAATGATTGGGGCGATACTTTCTGGGGTATGGTCGATGGCGAAGGGGAGAATAACTTGGGTAAAATACTGATGCGCGTTCGCGAGGAAATAAAGACTGATTTAAAGGGGAAATTTGAACAAGAAAATTGAGCAAGAAAATTAATATAACTAATGAAGGGCAATGCATTGCTTAAAGATGAAAAAGGTTAGGAATTTATGTAATTGCATATTCTGTGTGGACAAAGTGCCACGAAATACCCGCTGGGAATGCTCACATTACAACGAGATTCACTAAACGCATAATACCTATGATTTATTTGATATTAACACTAGCGCATAATGTTTTTTACTGTTATTATAAGATGTAGTAGATTATCTAAATTTTTGATTAAAATAGAAATAATTAAGATGAATTTAGTGTGAAGAATAGTAAGCAGAAAGAAACGACGGACATTAACACTGTTCGGCAGGAAGGATGTGTATTATGCGAGAATTTCGTTGTGATTCAGAGGCTATGAGAAAAGGGTATTTGGCATTGGCGGCTCAAGTGAGCAAGGCGCTTGAAAAAGGCACATTGTCTGTGCATGATACACTGCAATTAGTTGTGATTGACGACGTAGTAGTTAATTGGTATGGCAAGGATGCATTCGATGGTCGTTATGCTGAAAAGCCGGATGATGTATTGTTACAGATGGTAGCGCAAGCGCGCTATGAATTTGAAAAGCCATATTTGTAAGAGCATAGTATTGCTACGTTAGCGGCGTTGGCCAATAAAAAGCCGGTTGTGAAAAACGCCTAAGTCGGTGGTAGAGCAAGTATTTACGGACAGTGAAGCGGCCAAAATTTGGGAAGTTGGTTTGACGGCTGTTATTAAAGCGTGTCAAGGGGGCGGCCTCAATCGTTTTAACGAAAGAGAATGTCGCAACAGTGACGGCACGTTCCTCATCAGCGAAGCGGGCATGAATCGTCTCTTCGGTGAACGTTTGGATGATCAGGGGATGAGTATTGTCTTCATGCATATCGGTTCGGAAGAAGCCATGTTGGTTCGCTCCAAATTGCGCAAGATTTTTGAAGCACGCGGCGTTGCCGATGTAGAAGGGGCTTTGCATGAACGTTTGGGTCAAGTGATTACGTCTTGCGTGAAAGCGATTGCCAACGGTCATACCGTAGAGCTTTTGAAGACGATTGAAGATGTGCCAAAGATGTGGGCATTGTGTCGAAGGTGGTCAAGGTTGTTACTGATTTCAGACGCTATAACCGCATCGTGTGGGCGTACCTCTATTTATTGGTTGATAGTGATGAACTGGAAACTTGGCGCATGGTGGCCGAAGGCACGGATATTAAAGCGCTCATGGCGGCTGTGGCTAAGAAATAACCAATTACATGCGTATTTTACTTATATTAAATGAGCACTTTTGCTTAAATTGTTTTAATATATGTTTTTGGATAATACTTAATTAAGAAATTAACTAATTTACTTAAAATTTGAATAAAAAATTATAAAAAACAGACTTAAGAGGTTGTAAGACTGCAGTAATAATGCGGTTTTATGACCTCTTTTTGAGTTTAGTAAAATGTATGTCAAATAGGTATGAGTTTTTGTAAAATTTTACTTGAAAAAATAGCAATCATGAGCGAAAATATATTTGTAATATATTTTCTTAAGTAGTTTATTAAATGTGAGGAGCGGAGATTATGTCAGAACTAAGATGGAATCCATTGCTCGGCACATGGACGATGGTAGCGTCAAACCGTAAATTACGTCCCACTATGCCAAAAGATTGGTGCCCGTTTTGCCCGGGAGAAGGGAAAAAGGTACCATCCGAATTTACCGTGTATGCCTATGATAATGATTTTCCGGCTCTAACCCAACATCCGGAAGCACCGTTTGTGGATGAAACAGGTTTTTACAAGAGCGCAGAAAATCATGGTAAGTGCGAAGTTATCTTGTACTCGCCGCGTCATTCGGTTAAATTCTATGAATTGTCCGTAGGCCATATTATCGACCTGTTGGAATTAATTTCGGATCGTTGTACGGCTCTTGCAGCGGATAAGAAGATTAAGTATGTCTATCCGTTTGAAAATAAAGGGGAAGCCGTAGGCGTAACGATGCCGCATCCTCACGGACAGATTTACGGATATCCGTTCGTGCCGCAGAAGATTGAAACGGAACTTAAGAACTGTAAGGACCATTATGAAGAAACACAGCGTTGCTTGCTCTGTCAGATGAACCAAGCGGAACAAAAATCGGATTTGCGTATTGTAGCCGAAAATGACAGTTTCTTAGCGTATATTCCGTTCTTTACGGATTATCCGTACGGCGTATTCGTTGTGCCGAAACGTCATTTCAGCATGCTTTCCGAATATACGGCCAAAGAAAAAGAAGATTTGGCTCGTATGTTAAAAGTGGTTACCCACGCATTCGACGAATTATTTAATGCACCGTTCCCGTACATGATGGTTTACCATCAACGGCCGGTTAACTCGCCGGAATATGATGATGCTAACGATTATTATCATTTCCATATTGAATTTTATCCGCCATTTAGAGAAGCTAATAAGATTAAATACTATGCTTCCTCGGAAATGGGCGCTTGGGCCGCAGCCAATACGAGCGCAGTTGAAGAAACGGCACCGGTTTTGCGTAAGCTGGTGACGAAGATTATAGAAAGGGAAGAAAGTAATGACTAAAGAGGAACTGATAGCTAAATTTATTGAGCAATTCGGCGATACCGGAGAACCCATTGATTGCTATTTTGCCCCGGGGCGTGTGAACATCATTGGTGAACATCAGGATTACAATGGCGGTCATGTGTTTCCGGCCGCTCTGACTTGCGGGGATTTGGGGCGCTATGCGCCTGCGGGACGATTCTAAAGTTCGTCTTTATTCTGAAAATATGGAAGCCACAATTGTGGTAGATATTAATGATGATTTCGTTTACGATGAAGCTCATGATTGGGCCAACTATCCGCTTGGCATCATTGAATATTTGAAAAAAGATGGTTACACCTTACAGGGGATGGATTTATTCTACAGTGGTAATTTACCGGCCGGTGCGGGGCTTTCATCCTCTGCTTGTATTCTCGATTTAACGGGTTACATGTTGTGGACACATCTTGGCAAGACGCCGATTGACCGCACGAAGTTGGCAGAAATGGCACAGCAGGTTGAATACAATTTCGTAGGCGTTAAAGTGGGTATCATGGACCAATTCGCCATCAGCCACGGCAAAGAAGGACACGGCGTGCTCCTCGACTGTACGGCTATGGAGTTTGAACATGTACACTTAACTGGGGCGATTACCACCTCATCATTATGAACACCAATAAAAAACGCGGCTTAGTTGATTCCAAATTTAACGAGCGTAAAGGTGAATGTGATGCGGCTTTGGCAGAAATCCAAAAACATCATCCTCTATCGGGCCTATCCTGGGTACCTTAGAGGACTTGGATCTCATCGAAGATGGTGTATTGCGTCGCCGTGCTCGTCATGCGATCACTGAAAACCTACGCGTTATGGCCTTCATGGATGCCCTTCGTGAAGGCAATACGGCAAAGATTGCCGAAATTATTACGGCTTCTCATGAATCCTTACGTTATGACTATGAAGTAAGCGGTTTGGAATTGGATACGATGGTAGAGATTGCGCGTAAGCAACCGGCTGTTTGGCATCGCGTATGACAGGCGCCGGTTTTGGGGGCTGTGCGATTGCTTTGGTAGCAAGCGATAAGGTAGAGGCTTTTAAAGAAGCTGTACCAAAACTTTATGAAGAGGCTATTGGCACTGTACCGACCTTATATGATGCTGAGATAGGCGATGGCGTATATAATTTATAGGCTTTCGGGAAGGGGACAAGATGCAAACTAAACAGGCACTCAATAATGACGAAATAATTTTAAATTATATACGTCGTAACGGCTCTGTTTCAAAAGCAATTATTGCTCGTAATACGGGCATTACACCACCGACGGTAACCAATATTTGCAGTACGTTGGCTGAAAAAGGTCTTATTTATGAAGATCGACAGGAGCGCAGTGCATTGGGGCGGCCGTCGATGCTGTTGAAATTTAATGAGCAAAAAGAAATGATGCTGATGGTTCACGTACGTACTCATAATGTATTTTGTTATGTAGTGCAATCGGGGGGCATTATTTTATATCAGATGCAACAGTCGATTATCGGCCTTTCATCAGAAGAAATATTAAATACGATTTATCATTGTATCGAAGATATCATTGAGGATATGCGTTGGACGATTGCTGCTATCGGCCTCATCTTACGCGCCCCGTGGATTCGCAAAAAGGAATTTCCATTTTTTCACCAAACGGTAAATGGTCCAATATTCCGTTCAAGTACATTTTGGAAGAACGGTTCCAATTACCGGCTTATGTGGAAAATGATGTGCGCTGCTTAGCTACCGGCGAATATTATTACGGCAGCGGCAAAGGCATTGAAAACCTCTTGGTTTTGAAATTCAGCTACGGTCTCGGCGCCTCTTTGATTTATCACGGCTCGCTTTATCGTGGTTACAATGATTATGCCGGCGAAATCGGTTACTCCGTCATCGATATTGATGAAACAAAAGAGGATTCCTTCACACGTTTAGAAGAAGTGGCATCGGAAACAGCCATTCGGGAGTATGTGTTGACGGAAATCAAAAAAGGTCGCTTATCCAAAGTAACTGACAATGGAGCCATTATAAATGATGCATTCCGGGTAGAACCTATTTATGAGGCTGCCGTGGAAGGCGATGAAATTTGTTTGGAAGCCTTGAATCGGGTAGGCAAATACTTAGGCATTACCTTAGCTAATTTATATAACATGATTAACCGCAGCGCATTGTCGTAAGTAGCGCTATGGGCAATGCGGTGGGGACCATGGATCCGATATTACGTACCGTATTGGAAAAGAATTTACATCGGGCACAATCCGTCGATTTGGTTTACTCCGGCAACGGTAGTTATTACACATTGCTGGGCATGGTGGATATTGTCAGCAGCCGCAGAGCCGGTGAAGTATGGCTCAATGGGCGTTAAACGAACAGTTGGTAGATACGCTAGAAGAAAGCGAATTATAGAGTCTACATTTTCGTCTCAAAGGAGGAATTTCTCGTGAAAAAGGCATGGAAAGCAGCAATGTTGGCTACCTTCGCAGTAGGTACCTTAGTAGTGGCAGGTTGTGGCAGTGATTCCACATCCGGCAGTGGTGATTTACCACAAGTAGGTGTGGCTATTTACAAGTTTGATGATACCTTTATGAGCGGTGTACGTGCGCGTATCGATGCTGATGCTAAAGGCAAAGCTAAAGTTGATATCGTAGACAGCCAGAACTCGCAGCTACACAAAATGAAAAAGTTGACTTGTTCCTTAACAAGAAATACAAAGCCATCGGGGTTAACATTGTTGACCGTCCGGCAGCCGGCGGGATTATCGACAAAGCTAAAGCAGCTAATGTTCCTTTAGTATTCCTTAACCGTGAACCATTAAAAGAAGACATGGCTAAATGGGATAAAGTTTACTATGTAGGCGCTAAAGCTGAACAAAGCGGCGAAATGCAGGGTAAAATCTTAGCTGATTACTTCAAGAAACATCCGGAAGCATATAAGAGCAACGATAATGTATTACACTATGTACTTATCAAAGGTGAACCGGGCCATCAGGATGCAGAACTTCGCTCTAAATATGTAATTGAATCCCTCAAAAAAGAAGGTATTCAGGTACAAGAAGTGGCACAAGATACAGCTATGTGGGACCGCGTTAAAGGTCAAGAAAAAATGGCTGCTTTCTTATCCAGCTACGGTGATAAGATTGACGCAGTTATCGCAAATAATGACGACATGGCTTTAGGTGCTATCGAAGCATTGAAAGCTGCCGGTTACTTCCAGAACGGTAAATATATGCCGGTTGTAGGCGTGGATGCTACGGCTCCTGCAGTACAGGCTCTTAAAGACGGCACTTTATTAGGTACTGTTCTTAACAATGCGAAAAAACAAGGCGATGCTGTATTCAACTTGATGCTCGTATTGGCTAAAGGGGAAGCTCCAACTAAAGAAAATACAGGCTTTGAAATTGTTGACAAACAATATATTTGGGTTCCTTACGAAATCGTAACGAAAGAAAATGCAGATCAAATCTTAGGTGATAAGTAGTCATTGCAGTAGGTAGGGAGGCTTGTTGCAGGCCTCCCTCACTTACTGAACCGGTAGGAGGGCAAGCATGAGTGAATATATTTTAGAGATGCAACATATATCAAAGTCATTTCCCGGCGTTAAAGCATTGAATGATGTATCTCTGCGGCTCCGTCCAGGTTCGGTACACGCGCTTATGGGCGAAAATGGAGCTGGGAAATCGACCTTGATGAAATGTTTATTCGGCATCTACAAGCAAGATGAAGGACAAATTATTCTGGACGGTGAAAAGGTAGACATTACCGATTCCCGTACCGCATTAGGCCTTGGTATTTCTATGATTCACCAAGAGCTCTATCCTGTATTACAACAGACTGTTATGGAAAACTTATGGCTTGGCCGTTTTCCGCTTAAAAGTTATGGTCCGTTGAAACTCGTTGACCATAAAAAAATGAAGGCCGACACAGAGGCTCTTTTTAAGGAAATAGATGTTGATATTGACCCGTTGGAATTGGCTGGGAACTTATCCGTATCCAAACTTCAAAGTATTGAAATTGCTAAAGCGGTGTCGCATCACTCTCGCATTATCGTAATGGACGAACCAACTTCTTCTTTGACCAGTGATGAAGTAGAGCATTTATTTAAAATCATAAACGGGCTCAAAGCAAAAGGGGTTGCCATTATTTATATATCTCATAAAATGGAAGAAATCCTCCGCATATCCGACGAAGTAACGATTATGCGTGATGGTAATTATATAGCACTTGGCCGTCAGACGAATTGACCACGGACCTCATTATTAAACGCATGGTTGGCCGTGAAATGACGCAACTTTTCCCTGAGAAAACCAATGTACCGGGGGAAGAAGTATTGCGCGTAGAAAATATGACATCCATTCGTGACCATTCCTTCAAAGGTGTAAATTTCTCCCTTCGTAAAGGTGAGGTTCTCGGTATCGGTGGTCTCGTAGGGGCGCAGCGAACCGAGGTTATTGAAGCTCTGTTCGGACTTCGTCACTTGGCGGATGGTAAAATTTTTATCCACGGCAAGGAAGTTAAAATCCGTAGTCCGCGCGATGCGAAGAAACATCATATCGCGCTCCTCACCGAAGAACGACGGGCTACCGGTATTTTCCCGATGCTTAATATTGTCGATAATAATACGATGCTTGCATGCCGAAGTATCGCAATAAAGTAGGTCTCTTAAATGACAGATTGCGTGAAATCGACACGGAGGAAGGCGTAAGCTCCTTGCGTATCAAGACGCCGGATACGCAGACCCGCATTCAATCCTTATCGGGCGGGAATCAGCAAAAGGTATTGATTTCTCGCTGGTTAAATACGAATCCGGAAATCCTCTTACTTGATGAACCGACTCGTGGTATCGACGTAGGGGCCAAATATGAAATCTACACGATTATCAATCGCTTGGCTACCCAAGGCAAAAGCGTAATCATGATTTCGTCGGAAATGTCCGAATTGCTCGGCATGAGTGACCGCATCATGGTTATGAGTAACGGTAAAATGGAAGGGATTCTGGATGCGAAAGACGCAACGGAAGAGAAAATCATGGAACTTGCTACGGCAGGTTTATTATAGGAGGATATGACTTATGAGTGGATCTCGCGTTAGCAAGTTTATGACACAAAATGCTATCTACATCGTACTCGTTGTATTGGTAGCTGCTATATCAATTTATAGCCCTAATTTCTTATCAATGACCAGTTTTCGGGATATTTTAATTCAGTCGTCACCGCGTGTTATTATTGCCCTTGGTTCAGCTATGATTCTGATAACCGCAGGCTGTGACTTGTCAGCCGGTCGTGTTGTTGGTTTAACCGCGGTTGTTTCGGCGTCTTTATCACAGTTGCCAAGTTATCCGCATCCGTTCTTTGAACAGGCGCCAAATTTACCGACTTTCTTACCGATTATTATCGCCATTGCCGTAGGCGCTTGCGTTGGTTTGGTGTCCGGTTTAATCGTAGCGTACTTGCGTATCGTACCGTTCATCGCAACCTTGGGTACTATGGTTATGACCTATGGTGTTTGTTCCTTGTACTTTGACATGGAGCCAAACAACTCTCAGCCAATCGGCGGTTTACGTCCTGAATTTACCGTATTCGGTTCCGGAGCTATGGATTTAGGCTTCATGACGATTCCTTATATCGTTATTATTGCTGCAGTTATCTCCTTTATTATGTGGATTGTGTATAACAAAACAGTACTTGGTAAAAACATGTTTGCCATCGGTGGCAACGCTCAGGCAGCTGTTGTATCCGGTATCAACGTAGGTGCTACCTTAATTGCCATTTATGTAATTGCCGGCGCCCTTTATGGTGTAGGCGGTATTTTGGAAGCCGCTCGTACCGGTGGTGCAACAAACAACTATGGTAACATGTACGAATTGGATGCCATCGCCGCAGCCGTTGTAGGTGGTGTATCCATTACCGGTGGTGTTGGTACGGTACCGGGCATCATTGCCGGCGTACTTATCTTTACGGTAATCAACTATGGCCTCACTTTCGTAGGCATGGGCCATACTGGCAGCTCATCATTAAAGCTTAATCATCGTTATCGCCGTAGCTGTTGACGTACGTAAATACTTGGCCCGTAAATAATTGACGACAGATTAGGTAGTCAATCGAAATGATTCTGTACGTATATATGTACACCCTGTGAGTATATATACGCAGATGCCAACATGATTACATATTGTAATTTTTGAAAATATGAATTAATTAAGATGTTTAAAAAAGCGCCGTTAATGAATGAATTTTTCATTTATTAACGGCGCTTTCTGTCTTTGTATAAATGTGTTGCACTATTTGATAATCAAGATTTTAGAGCGATTAGGAATGACTATTGATTGTGGAAAGTAGCATTATTTGATTGTAAAATTTGATTATAAATATTGCACGATATATTATTTATGTTATATAATATAAAAAGGTTATTTGAAGAAGTCGTGAAGCGAAAGTTGAGAACCGCTTTAAAAATATATGTATTGCTTTGCGTTAAGTATGCATATTTATAAATTAGGTATAGGGAAACAATGATGCGTATGCCAGTAACAATACTTGTACCGGTATATGTATCGAGCTTGCATAAGCCTTGGCAGATTAATTATGGGCGAGTGTATGCTTTTGACAAGAGAATCAAAATACATTAATAGAGCTATAGCCATGGGAATCGGCTATAGCATATTAGTGTTTTTTGTGTTTGTGTGGTGATTTTGGTACGTGTAATACTAGAAAGTTGAGTAATATGCAATGAAGCGTACGGGATTTGTGGTAGCCGTCTTCTTAATAGGAATCATAGTGATTCTTGGAGGCTGGCTTTTAGGGATAATCGGGAGAGATGACGGGCGCACTTTGGGGGAACGGCTTGATGCAGCTTATCACGCTATATGCCTATGTCGGGAACGAAGCCACTATATATCAGGCAATTAGTGGGGCCGGATATGGGCACGAAACGAACTATTTTATGGGAAACAACTGAATTTGAAGCAAATGCTGTGGTTGTCTATAAATTAAAAGGTGAGGCTGATAGCGAGGCTAAAACTTTGTGGGCGACGACGGACAAGATTAGAAGAAAATCAGACGACTCGCTATGTATACCGTGTTGATTTGTGCGATTTAGAGCCCAATCAAGAGTATGTTTTCCAGGTGGGGAAGCAAGGTCATACCGATGGTGAATGGCACTCCTTTAGTACGCATAAGATGGATAAAATGTCATTTCTTGAAACAAATAAGCCGCAATCTTGGGTTATCCCTAAGACAAGCGGTTCGGTGCAGATTGTAGGGGTCAAGAAATACGATACCCATTTTTGTTTGTATGGACCGAATCATGATTGTCCGGATGTTCATCCGAATACGCTGATTTGTTTATGTATAATTTAATATTTTTTTCCATATTCTTGTTGACTTGAAGTTAACTTCAAACTATATAATGACTATATAAGATATTGAAGATATTCGATGAGCTGTTTGGTTGTATACAGTTTGTGAGATAACGTGTGAGATAACATGTATGAGATATCATGTGGGATCACATGTATGAGATAAGAGGAGTAACGATATATGGAAGAAAAAAAGAGAAGTAAAAGTTGGTTTACGTGGGTAAGTGCAATGGCGGTGCTGATTGTTGTCATGGGGGTCATTATCAGCTCAACTGCTTGGGGCTCCGGTATGTTGCGCCAAGGGCGGACATTGTATTATGAATTGATGCCGCAGGTGGGGGACTGAGGCTATGTATGTACGGCAATTAATTACGCCGGACATGACGCACTCTCGCATTATCATGTGGGAAACGCACGCACCGGAAGCCGATCCGGTGGTACTTTATAAAATAGCCGGCGCATCGGATAGTACGATTGAGACTGTACCGGCTACGATGGAACGCTTTGAAGAAGATAAGACGGTGCGCTATATATACCGGGCGGAGCTTACCGGTTTGACGCCGAATTCAACCTATGAATATCAGGTGGGCAAAAATGTGATTACCAAAGGTTGGCATACCTTGCATACGATGGACGAAAGCAGTTTTACCGCCTTGATTTTTCCGGACTCCCAGTCCTCGGACTATAGCGGGTGGCAAAGCTTGGTAAACACGGCCTATAAAGAAAATCCGGAAGCCACGTTTTTTGTCAACATGGGTGACCTTGTAGATAATGGTGAATCGGCTTATCAGTGGGACGCTTGGTTTGGCGCGGTGGAGCCTATGATTGCGAATATTCCTTTTGTCGGCGTTAGCGGCAATCATGAGTACTATTCGCTGGATTGGCAGATAAAAGAGCGACTGCGTATGACCATTTCTTTAAATTTGATGCACCAAAGGCTGAGCCCTATAGCGAGGCTGCCGGCGATTCTTCCCGACGTGCTTTTTATTCCTACGATTATGGCGATGTTCACTTCGTGGTGCTGAATACGCAGTTTAACGAGATGAATGAAAGCTATCGCGATGAAGTGCGTAATGAACAAATGGCATGGCTTGAAGAAGATTTGGCGGCTACGACTAAGCCTTGGAAAGTAGTACTCATGCACCGTGATACCTTCAGCTATCCGAATACGAAGGTGGCACGCATGACGGCCGGATTCAGTGATATAGGTGAATTATTCATGCCGGTTTTTGAAAAATACAATGTGGACATGGTATTGTCGGCTCATTATCACATGTATCGTCGTCGCGGCCATGTGGAAAACTTCCAACGCAGTGAAAACGGACCGTACTATATCATTACCGGTGTAGCGGGTGATGTGAAATATGCCGAGATTTGGAAGGACCATCCGCTGGATGAGTATGTGTCACCTTATCTTGACGGGGATAATTACTTAGTCCTTCGTAAGGATAATAATAGTTTGACCGTTGATGCGTACTTGGCTGACGGCACGAAGTTTGACTCGATTACGTTGCGTAAATAAAGCAAGTAACATTATAAGTGCCTAATTTCGCAATAACATAATAATTGGATAGTTCCGCAATAGCATTATAATTGCTTGATTTCGTAATAGGATTATAATTACATAATTTCGCATATAGCGACGTCATATAAAGTAAAAAGGAAGTAACGACTTCATCAATGAAATCGTTTACTTCCTTTTGTATTAGCTGTTATAGTGATTCCGATTATAGTTTACCCAACGCTTCAGCCAAGGTATCGGCTACATACCACAATTCTTCTTTAGTATGGTCCGCCGATACGGTTAGGCGCAAGCGGCTTTCGCCGGGCGCCACGGTCGGTGGGCGAATGGCCGTCAAGATAATGCCTTTTTCGAATAATTGATCTTGAACCGCCAAGCTTTTTCATCAGACCCTACGATGATGGGGAAGATCGGAATGGCATTGTGAGCCACCGGGATGTTGTGACGCTCTAAATATTTTGACATATCGTGTACGTTTGCACGCAACTGAGCGATATGATACGGTTCTTTTTCTAAAAGAGCCAACGCAGCTTTAGCGGCCCCTACGGCAGCCGGCACTAAAGCGGTGGAGAAGATAAAACTGCGGCTGTGATTAATTAAGGTATTGATGATTACCTCGTTGGCGCATACATAGCCGCCTTCACTGCCGAGGCTTTACTGAGGGTGCCCAGTTGAATATCTACGTCATCGCTTAAGCCAAAGTGATGAGCTACCCTTTGCCTTCGCCGATAATACCGGTCGCATGGGCATCGTCAACCATAACTAAAGCACCGTGCTCTTTGGCTAAATTTACAATGGCCGGGAGATGGCAAATGTCACCATCCATGCTGAAAACGCCGTCTGTCACAATGAGTCGTTTGCCCGTTGCCGGTAAGTCCGCAAGCAGCTCGTCTAAGTGTTTCATGTCGCTGTGACGATATACATGCACGTTGGCGTCGCTGAGACGGCAACCATCGATGATGCTGGCGTGATTTAATTCATCGCTGAGGATGTGATCGCCCGGTTTCATGAGACCGGAAATGGTGCCCACATTGGCCATGTAACCTGTGTTGAAAACCAATGCTTTGGTAGTGCCTTTAAAAAAGGCCAAATCTTCTTCCAGTTCCGTAATCATCGGATTAGTGCCGGACGTGAGGCGAGCGCCGCCGGATCCGGTGCCGTAAGTTTCAATGGCTTTTTGGGCAGCCGCCATGACATCCGCATTATGGGTAAAGCCCAAATAATTGTTTGAGGCCATCATTAAATACTTTTTGCCGTCCAACTCGATATGCGTACTATCGATAGGCGTATAGGCGACACATTGACGAAAACGATGTTCTTCTTTGAGCACTTCCAGCTCTTGATTCATTTGTTCCCAGATGGCTTTTCTAAACATAGTAACTCCCCGCTTATAATTAATAATCTACGATAAAAACGTTTTTAATTATAATAATCTCTCTGAAATTTCCTACCTTTATTATAACAAAATTTGCTAAATCGTTTCAATTGTTACCAAAACGGTAGTTTCTTCCAAGTAATGGCGCAAGGAGTCGAGGTCAGTGTCAGGTTTTACAAAAAAGATGCGACCGCCTCGTTGATCGCCCAGCTCTTTGACCGGCGTTAAGCGGTGATAGGTGTGGCCGTAACTTACATAACCTACGGCGTAGTCCGGGTCGTCGGAGACGCAAAATTCGCCGAGAATATCCGGGTAACCTAATACTTTGGAGGCCAGTACCAACGCTTCTTCGAAGTGAACACCGGTATGACCTTGTTTTTCAAAGTGAGGGATAGCGTCGGCCGGATCGGCAAAGGCCATGCGGCTGACACGCACGCCGCGCAGGCCCAAATCGTCCATCCGTTCACCGGTTTCGGCGTTGCAGATTAAAGCACCGCGCATGTTTTCCGGTTGACTGCGAAGGGTAAAGAGGGCTTTTTGAATGGCTTCGCGATTAATGCCGGAGGTTTCGAGGAGACGGTACGCAGCTTCGAGACCTTCCGCTACGGAGTCGGCTTTGGTGATGGCAACGTCTAAAGCCGGTTTATATACGATGTCGTCATCTTCGATGGCATCGATGGTGATGCGGATAAAGTCGGCACAGCCTTTGCTGTGAGTTAACGCTCTGGTTACGAGTTCAGAGGCTGTTTGCGCTAACTCTTCTTTACTTAAAATTCGTTCGGCCCCGGAAATATGGTGGCCGCCGTTTTCATGGGCACCGCCTTTAGCCGAACGCATACGAATACTATAAAGCATTGGCCTTATCACCTCCGGAGAGTGCCGGAACAGAGCGACGAACGCGGGACAACACTTTGACTAAGAGTGGGGAGAAGATGGCGGTAAAAATATAGCCCGGTACGGCCATAAGAATCATTGCCATAGCTAATTTACCGAAGAAGAGACCCAAGGTGAGGCGGGCAATGATAGAAGCAATCGGACCGGCAATTACCTGGGACCAGACGGCTCGGTGACCTAAATAGAGAACGGCCCCGGCAATAACGCGGAATTGCATCTGAATCGCTACATTTAATAAGTTGTGGGTGCCCAACATGAGGGAAATGGCACTGGCTAAGCAACCGGCAATGATATAGCGTTTAAAGCCGAATACACAGCAGATGGCAACGGCGAGTGGCGCGGATAGCTGGAATTCTATGCCGGGAATCACATTCGGTAATTTAATAGCGCCTGTAATCCCAATCATGGCGGCCAAGATGGCGATTTCGCAAATGAAACGAATGTTAGAATTTTTCATACGTAAACCCCTTTTCTAAAAATAATACCCCTAATACCTATTGTTAACCTTTATGTAAACCTATTGCGGATAAAATGGTTAACATTTGAGAATATTATACCCCAGTCGGTGTATACTGTAAATGAGAATTTTAAGAAATTTTTGTACAAATTTTTTCAGGAATATCATAGAGAAAATGTAGGAAAATAAAGTTATATCAGCGTTTATGTTAAAAAGTACAAGTAGTTTGACAGGAGAGATTTTTATCAACTAGATGATAAAACGTATCCCTGCAGATTAAAGCTTAGAATTAGCAATTGACCTATCTCTAAAAGTCATATCAATTTACAAAAAGTAATATGACATGAGCCCCTTTAATCTCTGTTGCAGATTTGATATAATAAAATAGTATAAAAGGTCCGTTGAAGGGGACCGTTCACAGTCAAGGAGGACGATATTGTGGAATTAGTACAAAACTTAAAAGCAAAAGTAAAACCATTAGGCAAGAAAATTGTATTACCTGAATACAAAGATGCTCGTGTATTAGAAGCTACTGAATTAATTCTTAAAGAAGGTTTTGCCACCCCTGTATTGGTTGGTAACCCTGAAGAAGTTAAAGCATTGGCTCAAAAAGAAGGCTTCAACGTTGACGGTGCTGAAATCATCAACCCTGAAACTTATGATCGTTTACCTGAAATGATCGACATTTTCGTAGAAAAACGCGCTAAAAAAGGTATGACTCCTGAAAAAGCAAAAGCCACTATGCTTGGCGATTGCTTATTCTTCGGTGCTATGTTGGTACACCTCGGTGTAGTTGACGGCATGGTAGCCGGTTCTGCCAGCCTACGGCTAATGTATTGCGTGCCGCTTTACAGGTTGTAGGTACTAAACCTGGTCTTAAAACCGTATCCAGCTCCATGTTTGTTTTCTCTGACAAAAAACAATATGGCGACGACGGTATGCTCGTATTCTCCGATTGCGGCGTTATCCCTAACCCAACTTCCGAACAATTGGCTGACATCGCTATGTCTTCCGTTGAAAAAGCTCGCAAAGTTGGCAATATGGCTAACCCTCGCGTATCCTTCTTATCTTTCTCCACTAAAGGTTCTGCGTCCTCTCCTGAAGTAGATAAAGTAGTTGCAGCAGTTGAAATGTTGAAAGAACGCAATGTAGATTTCGACTTCGACGGCGAATTACAGCTTGATGCTTCTATCGAACCATCTGTTGCCGAACGCAAAGCTCCTGGCAGCAAAGTAGCTGGTAAAGCTAACATCTTGATTTTCCCTGACCTTCAGGCAGCTAACATCGGTTACAAATTGGTACAACGTTTTGCCGGTGCTACCGCTCTTGGACCATTGATTCAAGGTTTGGCAGCTCCTATTCATGACTTATCCCGCGGTTGCTTCGCTACTGATATCGTTGATGTTGTAGCTATTGCCGCAGCTGAAAGTGTTGAATAAGAATTTCATATAGCGAATGAATAATAAACTCCGTTATTGTAGTAGGTTTTTGAAAAACTCTGACAATAACGGAGTTTTTTAGCTTGTGTTTTATGGTATAATAAAAGTTGTTAGTAATAATATTATCAATAAGGCGATTCTTAAGACCTGTTTTGGCTAAGATATTTTGCTTACTATAATCTATGACTCTTAAGTAGAGGTGATACTATGAAACTATATTATTTAGAACACAGCGGTTTTATGCTTGATGCCGGTGATACCTGCTATATCTTTGATTATTGGAAAGATGAAGCGCAGGTTGTCAAAAAAGCGCAAGCGGCAGGTAAAGTATTGTGGTTCTTCGTGACCCATTGGCATGGCGATCATTATTCGCCGGCTATTTTAGATTTTAACAGCCCTACAACGCGTTACATCGTGCATACCGACGTGCCACATAAAGATATGCCTAAAGAACGAACTACGGTTATGGCCGTAGGGGATACGACGTACGTTGAAGACCTTAAAGTTACCATGTACGGCTCCACCGATGAAGGCGGGTCCTTCTTAATCGATACCGGTGATGCTACGATTTTCCATGCCGGCGATTTGAACTGGTGGCATTGGCTCGGTGATACGCCGGAAAATATCGACTTTGCTCGTGATTTTGCGGCCAAGGAATTTAAACGTATTGCCGGCATCACGCCGGATCTTGCCATGTTCCCGGTAGACGATCGCTTGGAAGCGGCCCGTGAATGGGGCGCCTTTGAGTTCTTACATGCAGTAGGACGTTTGCCAAAACTATTTGTACCGATGCATCGTCACGGTCCGGTTTGGGAACCTTCGTTATACTTTAAATCCTTGTATGAACATATGCCGGTTTGGAGTCCGAAACATACGGGCGACAGCGTTGAATTAGAAGAGTATGGGATTGAATAATTCGATTGAGTTTGGTGAGTAGAGTATTGAATAGTTCGAAAGGATTGAGTATGAAACGACGAACGGATTGGCCGATTGCCACCGGCTTATTGTTTTGTATGATGATTATATTTTTAGGCGTCTATCCGTTTCGCCAAGAGCCCTTATTCGGCTTTTTGACTCATGTAGCGGTGCCGCCATGATCGGCGGCCTGGCTGACTGGTATGCGGTGACCGCATTATTTAAAAAGCCTTTAGGCATTTCGTATAAAACGGCCCTTATACCGCGCAGTAAGGCCCGCTTGGTGGAAACGGCTCGTTATATGATGGTGGAAGAACTCCTCAGAGTTCAGCCGGTATATACGATTATTAAAAAAGAACAGTTGCCGAAGCGCATTCTCATGTACTTTTTGAGCGATGACGGGCGTAAACAATTAAATCAATCATCGAAGAAGTAGGTTCACAGTTAGGCAATCGCTTTGACGGAGCACCCCTTCGCAAGGAAGTGACAGGCGCTATTAAGCAGGGCGTGGAGCACTGGGAAGTGGTACCACTCCTCATTCGTTTTGGTCATCTTTTGATGAAATATGAAACGGCGGAGACGTTGTGGCTCTACCTTAATCGCATGGCGCAGCGACTCATTGGTTCTGAAGGTATCCAGCCGTATATTACGGGTATCGTGGCAGCATGATGAGCCGTTATGCGGAAAACTCCTTTTGGCGAGAGCTGGCGTTAGCTCGGCAGTGACAGTTTTTCACCGGAACGGGTGGCTGAATTAATTCAGCGCAAAGCAAACGGAGTTTTTACGCTCGCAAGAATCGATTTATTCCCCCATGGGGCAGTATGTGTACAATAAGGTGCTTTGGCTCTTATCTGAGCTGGAGCGCAATAAAGAGTGGCGCGCGTACATAGAAACCAAAAAGAATACATGGCTTATGGATGCCTTGGAAGATGTAGATATGGCCGGCGATACTAAAGCTTGGCAGGGAATTTTCAAACGGGCTCAAGAAGAAGCCGAATCTTATGCGCGCAGTTTATTGCAGGATAAGGCCAAAATGCAGAGTTTGGAACGTTTACTTTTGTATCAACTGGTTCCGTTACTTCGTAAATTGCGGCCGTTTGTAGATACATCGGTAGTGCGTGAATTAAATTCCTATTCGCCGGAACGCTTGGCCGATTTGATCAAAGGTAAGTTATATCACGATTTGCAGATGATTCGTATTAACGGCTCCTTGGTAGGTGCTGTGTTGGGCGGTCTCTTCTATGTGGCGGCGCAACTCGTGCAAGGAGGTGTTAGCTTATGATTGGTGGTGTACCGTATCGCGTATGGGCTAATCGGATATTAGCTGGCTCCGCCGTTTTATACGCCCTGGTTTTTGTGGGGCAGTTCTACATTACCGCTACCTGGTATGAAGCTTTATATTGGCTCGTTCAATCGGCGCTTATCGGTTCCGTGGCGGACTGGTTTGCCGTGACTGCCTTATTCCGTAAACCGCTGGGCTTCCCGTATCATACGGCGCTCATTCCGCGCAATAAAGAGCGCATGATTTCCGGTTTGGTTAACCTCATTGAAACCCGTCTTTTGACTTTGGACCAGTGCCAGCGGGCTTTGAAGTCGGTGAAATTCGTGCCTTATATTGACGGTTATATCAAGAGTGATAAGGGCCGTCAGTACATTCGTAAGGCATTGCGCAGTTTGCTCCATGTAGTGTGGCATAGTCGCAGTGAAAGGGAGTGGGCTGCTTGGGGTGCTGAGAAACTTCGTTATTTCTTGCATCGCCAGTCGATTACGGGACCTTTACAGCAGTTTTTAACGGATGTTTGTAAAACCAATAAGACACGAAACTACGATTATTAAGGGCATCATGCTGCTGCAGGAAGCTCTCGATAAACCGCAAGTTTTGTTCTGGCTTACGAATACGATTGATCGTGAGATTCAGGCTCGTAAGGAAAATATTCTGTCCGCCATTCTTATTGGTGCTTCGGAAACCTTTGACATTATTAATGCCCGCGATATGGCCATGGCCATGTTGCGCGAGCTCTACATGATATTGGAGCGGTGGAAACAGCCAGGCAGCACGGAGCGTCTTGTGTGGATGCAGCAGTGGCTTGGTCCTTTGCAGGAATTGGCCTATAACAGCACCGTCGGTAAAGCTATCGACGATGTGTGGCAACGCTGGATTGACGAACAAGATTGGGAAGCTGTTTTGGAAAGTTATGTGTGTCCGTACATTCATAATGTAATCCACATGTCGGATAAAGAAGATACCTTTGAAGAAGGTACACCGGTTAATGTATTGGAACAGTCGTTACAGGAGTTGTGGGCTGTTTACAGTAAAAATCCGGAATTGGAAGCTAAATTGGAAAACATGTGTCAGCACATGGCCGGTTATGTGTTATTGCGCAGTCATGCGCTACTGGGCGTCATTGTGCGACAGGTACTGGGCTCACTCAGGACAGAGAAGTTTATCTATTTCATCGAATCGAAAGTAGAGGATGACTTGAGCTGGATCCGTATTAACGGTGCTTTGGTAGGTGCTGTATGCGGCTCGGCGCTTGGAGTTTCTTACACTTTATCTATGAACCGCTTTTGGCTTTGTGGGGATTATAAGAATATTTTGTAGTGAAAAAATAAACGGTCTTACTTCGCGAGTTATAGGACAAAAAGTGTGTGTAAAAAGTGCTGTAAACCTAGATAGATACTGGGTTTATAGCACTTTTATCTTTTTTTGACAAAGATAAAGGGTGGACAAAAAGTGTGTGTAAAAACATGCGTG
>ENA-OQIW01000084-OQIW01000084.1-human-gut-metagenome-genome-assembly--contig:-NODE-84-length-20389-cov-1.633304_pt1 | contig 20389 bp, 24 predicted proteins | sample MGYA00242586_ERZ504751 | MGnify/ENA primary metagenome ERZ504751 (study PRJEB26092, sample SAMD00036349) | human gut metagenome | host: Homo sapiens | study: EMG produced TPA metagenomics assembly of...
GACCTAGCTGCTTCCGTTCAGGCTTTGCCGTCCACACAGATTATTTCTTTGCCACGGCTGATTTAATCAGTTCCTATGAAATGTTTCCACAGAATGTTGCATCTTGTCGGCCATTGCCAGATCATCGATGCCCTGCTCAACACGGCAAAGAGCCGCTTCGGATGGCATCCCGTTCCTGAACATACCCATTTCCCGGAACTTATTGATGTTGTGTCTGCCGAATTCTATTATATCGGCGCATCCTACATACCCGCAGGCACGACCGGATATCATTAGGATGATAATGTCATCGAGTCGATGGCGGATGTTTCCTTTGTCTGACCTGCGGAAGTCCGGGGCTGATGCAGCAAAATCCATCAGTTTTTCCAGAATACTGCCTGGAGATACAAATCTATTTTGTAATTTCGCGGTGTGATTGACTGTATATGCTTCAATTGAACGTACTTGGTCGAGTGGCTTTATCATTTGCGTAACTGTTTGATTTTCATCTATAAAGTTACGAAAATATACCACTCAATTAAATTTTTAAGACACTTATTGCGTTGAATATAAGCTCTCGGAGACGGGTATTACCAACCTATGTTTTAGACTTGATTTAAAGTGGCTCGCGGCCAAAGGACAGCCTCATGAAAGTGGTTGTACCTGCTATAAAATAGTATCCTTTCCGAAAGTCAGAGGAAATCTTAAATGAAAGACCCGTACGCAATGTTTCTATTGTGATATGTTTTGATAATTCTTGAATTTTTCTTAATTTTGTATCTATTGAAAGCCTTTAGCTAATTAGTGATTGTAGAACCTCTTATGATTATATGATGGATTTAATTTTTATAATTTGGAATCGGCCTTCTTTTCACATTGTTAGTCGTAATAGTAGGCATTTATGGCTACCTGCGGATTTTCCCCTGGAGACAAACCGTCCTCTCTTTTAGATCTAATTCATATTGTGAGCCAGATATTCATTTTGCAAAAATCAGAGAACTGGAAGAACAACTGGAAATAGAACGGAAAGCAAAGAAATTTTACAATACCTTATATATATTGTTTGTCATTGTCAATTCGGTTGTAGGTGTTTTGCTAGTATCGGGGTTCATCCAGCAAAAAATAAATCCTTTATTATTGGGCTGGATTGGAATTATCTCTTTGATTTTTACTTTGCTGAACTTTATTATCAGACCGGAAGAAAAAAGGAAGCTGGTGACAAGTAGAATGGCGAAACTTAAATCAGTGATACGTGAATGTAAGGATTTGATAGGAAAATATAACTCTTTGAATTATGCTCCGGGTGTGCTTCGGTATGAAGATGTTTGTGATACGATCTTGAATATGGGCAATGACTGTCTGGAAGAATTGGACAAGGAATATTTCATCTAAGAATTGTTTAAATTTTTATATTATGAATCCAAAGGATGTAGAGAAAATGCTAAGATCCAATCCGGACGTAATAGAAATGAGACGAGGGTTGGAAAATTCCTTTAATTCAATGTTGAAGAATACATTTGAATGGGGATTTTGGGACTTTGACAAGAAGGTAAAATTAACTATTGTCCCTGACCTGAGCTTTAATGCTACTGCACGAAAGGGATTTATTAATGAAATTCAAATCAATATCGGAGTAGTGCCTTTACTCCAGGCTTTGGCTATTAATGTGGCAAAGCTGGACTATGTATGGCCGGATATTCCGTTTGAACCGAAATTTGACCAGGATGAGTCCGTAAAGAATATATATGATATCATCAATGCTTTTTATTATGAAATTGATAAATATGAGCTGGATGATACGCATATAACTTTGATGATGGATAATGAGGTGTTGGGAATCCGATCGGAAATGTCCTATTCTATTTATAAGTTCATGTGGTATTTTCTTATTTTTCATGAGTACGCGCATCTTCTTTGCAAACATTCCACGTTGTTGGGGATTAGTCACCTTCGTGAACTGAATATGGAAGAAGGCACTCTTTTTAATTCAAAGGATGAGGAACCGACCAATAGAGACATGAGGTGGCAGTGGGCCGAACTGGAAGCTGATAGTTTAGCTTCTTTATTATTGGTAGAAACTTTGAAGCTAGAGTCTCTTCCCGATTATGGAAACGAAGAATGGTCGATTGAAGATGGGAAGGTGGCATTGTTAAAAGGAATTTTCCTTTCTATTGGTTTGATGTTCCTTATGTTTTCTTATAAATCTAATTCTATCAGTGGTAACAGATTGAAAAAACATCCACATCCGGGAGTGAGAATAGCAAATGCTTTTGATGTGACAGCCAATTATCTGGAAGCCTCAAAGATCATGAAGCTTGATATCTGTCAGAAGGCAATGGAGGAAGTGTTGGCCATGCTTATACCCATGGGGAACGAACTGGGCATTGAGGTGTTCAGGGTGATATATGATAATCTCGATTCACTAAAAGATGAAATTATAACCATAAGGAAATCAGTCGGAGATGAATGGGTCAATAAGAATTATAAGGAAATGGCTGCTATTCTTATTTCATTAAAAACAAAAATGTCAATGTTTTAGCAGAAAAAGCAGATTTTTCCATGCTGTAATGAAAATTATTTTTCATTACAGGCCAGTGTTATTCATGAAAAATATGTGTTGTCGATTGATAAAAATGGATATTGTATTTTTCATAGTGAAGATATAGAATGGAAAAGAAGGAATAACTTTGGCTATTGGATGCAGATCTTATTCAAGTTTTTGTCATTGATAGATAAGGGTGCTATTGACTATGAGCATAATGGTTGGAAAGGATTTGATCTGAGAGATATTGGATGGCTTGCTTCGTATGAGGAGGGAGAAGAACCGGTTATTCTATTTGACCGATTAAACTTTCTATCAGATATGTATCTGTTTTTTCAGGGCGGTATTTTTTACGATTCAGTCAGGATAAGGAACTGTAAGTCTCCTGAAACAGAAACGGATTTGAGCCTGTGTAACTATCTGTTCTCCTTGGTAGAGGATATAACTCAAGCCAGACACTCTGTATTTGTCTCTGTAACGAAAACCGGGTTGAAAAAGCGTTCTCAATTAGGAACTGCCTTGAAGGAATCCATACAGCAGGGAGTGCAAGTGGTTGTGTTCGTGAAAAACAAGATTACAGAAGCAGAGTGGTTGCAAAGGGAGGGGGTGACGGTTCGTGTATCCGAACATTTGACTTTTCAGTTGGTAATGATTGATAAAAAAAGATTTGGTATGGCAGCATCAATTATATGGGTTATGCCACGGAAGAAGATTATGCGGTAAGGTTTTCTGATGAACACTTGACAGCGGAAATGCTGGATGTGTTGTATGGTGTGAGTAGTTTTTTTAGGGGAAGTTTGCATAACAATTAAGCGTTATACTGATGAGAAAGCCACTTATACAAGTTCCCATACAATTTGTGTCTCTTTATTTGTTTTCTGATTTCCGTTTATATAAATTTGCATATTGAATAACTGATAACTTGAAATTATTATTTTTTAGTACTAAAGGAATAGCGAAAGTACTTCCACTTACAATTTGCAAGTCTTAAACGCGTCAGGCTTTAAATGACCAGTTGTTTATTTTTTACGCCCTAAACAAATGGCTTTATCCATGTTGGTGAAAATACGAACACTGTCAAAATAGAACTGTCCATTCTCTTCATTCAGCCATCCACCAACTTTCTTCTCATGCGCTAATGTACCTTTAAGAACTCTCCTCAATCCCCCTTTTCAGAAACTATCTTGAGCCTCGAGTAAGCGACCGAAGTTCCTTTTGTGACCTTTTTTTAAAGTTGTGAGGCAACCATGAATCATCCGGATTCTTTTCTGCCATCTTAAGGATAGTGTCAAACAGTTGTTCCATTTTTCGGATAACTTTAGCGGTGCCCCAGCATTTGTTATGGCATGGCAAATCTACTAAAAGGTTTGCAGAACTTGTTGGAACATAGCAGCAAGCCACTACACAAATATATACTTATGTGAATATGAATAAACAGAAAAAGTTTTGTCTTCCAAGCATTCACGTAAAAAATGTATTTGGAAAAATAAGTAACAACGGGAGGCTGTGATTACGTTGTAAAATTATGCAGTTGGTCATTTTTAGATGTGATGTACTCCATCGGTTCTATTGCTACATGTTATCTGACGACTTTAAGTGATAGATAGTGACACAAGTTTCTGCGTTTTTAGAATAAATAAGCTCTTTGCTTCTTTGAATTAAACAGGGCAATCATTTCACAAAATGCTATGCTATGAACACACAGGAGGCAAGCATGGAACTGCTGAGAAAATATTTAACATATAATAGTATGGTTCAGATAATCGGTTATACCGGAATTATTGGTGACTTATAATTGTTACAAATATTTCTAACATTGTCAGGAACAGAGATTTCCGGCAGTGCTCTCTTTGTTTCCTTCTGTAAAACTTCTGGTTATCCTTCGTTCAACCTTTTCCTGTTCCCTGAATTTTGTCTTGGATATGGAATTGTAAATTGTCACTTCATTTATATTCGCATATGTTTCTGTTGTGCGAGCAGTGGAATTATCAATCTTTTTTATTCTAGAAAACTTTTATAATCTCCTTAGACATAGGAGGTTTGAAAAAAAAGACAAAAATTGAAGTAATAACTTGGTAACCGCGTCTATTTTTACATTCTGCTGTTAGTTGCTTAAGCGCTATTCTTCCTACAAATCGTGACACATCCGGCAAATACCAGCCTGAAGTCCATGATTGTCAAATGGATGAAACGGTCTTTGATAAAATAAAGTGAATTACCAGGTTGGGTTTTAACTAATATTTTATAAATTTGCAAACGTTTTTGAATATGTAAAATAATATGAAAGCTTATTTGAGCATTAAACGAATTTTTCTTTTTACTGTCCTTCTCCTCGGCAGTTCTGTAGGCAGGTGTCAAATTTATAAATACATAGGACTGGAAGACGGTCTGAGCAATCAGAAAATATATCATATCCAAAAAGACCGAAGGGGGTATATGTGGTTTCTAACCCAGGAAGGGATAGACCGTTATGACGGAAAGCGCATCAAGCATTACAATTTCTCAGATGACAGCATGAAGCTGGACTCACGGATTGCCTTGAACTGGCTTTATATGGACAGCAAGGACGTGCTGTGGGTAATCGGTCAGAAAGGCCGTGTTTTCCAGTATGATTCACAACATGATAAATTCGAACTGGCTTATGTACATCCGGAGCTGGTCAGAAACAAGTCACAGGCATTTCTGAATTACGGTTATCTGGACAAGAATGACCGTATTTGGTTATGCTATAAAGACAGCATCGCATGGTATGACATCCGTACCGGAAATACTCTACATATGCCGACACCGATCAATAGTGAAATAGCCGCCATAGAACAGACGGATGACAACCATTTCTTTATCGGTACAGTAAACGGCCTGTTCTATGCTGAGGTAGAAAAGGGGAGGCTAAACAGAATGTCTGACAAAGCTGTGGAAAGTATCCGCACATCAGTACATGAACTCTATTACCATGCTGTTTCAAAACAACTGTTTGTGGGAAACTATAAGGAGGGAATACTTGTATATGACGTGGGAAAGACAGGAAAAATCATCCTTGCCAATTACCCAATAATGTAGAGATAAACCGGATTGTCGCCCTGAACGATCATGAACTTCTGGTAGCTACGGGTGGCAAAGGTGTATATAAACTGGATGTGAACACATGTCTGAGCGAGCCCTATATAACAGCTGATTATAATAACGTGAGTTCGAAATAAAATCAAAAAATAGCAAGTTGTCCCGTCATTGACAAACTTTACGTCAATGGCGGGCTTCTTTTCAAAAAAGCAGTATGCCGCGATAGCCGACAAGGAGTTGGCTATAAAGTTACTGAATGAACGATGTCTTGAGTGTTCAATCTGTGCGATGTTCTTCAGTTCGTCATTGACCGTTTCAATCAAGGCTCTTTTTCTTAGCAAAATCTTGTCGGCAATACTCATCAGTGAGTTCCTCATATTATTTTTAACTTTAGTAACAAGTTGTATGCCATTAAGGAAAAGGTTTTCAAACAGAGCCTGACCTATATATCCCTTGTCTGCACATAGTTTTCCTTTGATGTTTTCCAGAAACCTACCCTGTTTCAACGGTTCCCGGTCATCCACGTTTCCAGGCGTGAACATGAAATTGAGGATTTCACCCTTGTCATTGATTATCAGATGCAGCTTGAATCCGAAGAACCATCCCATAGAACATCTTCCACGCTCGGCAAGCCCTTCAAATGTCTTATGAATCAAGATTCTTTGGTTACGACATACACATAAGGGAGTGGAATCAACGAAACTGATGCCGGTACAAGTTCCCAGCAGTACTCTTTTGATGAATATGGTCATGGGAAGCAATACTTCCTTCTCCAGTTCCACAAAACGGTTATAAGAAACCTGACGAGGAAAAAGGTGTTTCAGATGTTTACAGACATACTCCTTGTAGTAATGCTTGAAACAACGGAAACCACCGGAGTGAAACAGGATTAGAATAACCATAATCTCTGCATCACTCATACGGTTGGGTTTGTTACGATGCATGGTCTTCATATCCTTAATCATATATTTTTCCTGTTGCAATGTAAATTCCTTGCAAAAATCATCGGCCATACAATAAATCTCTGTAACTTTAGACTCTGGAAACATAGTGGTAATCGTTTAAATGTTATAATTCAGCACTATAAATTTAATACTTTTATCGCTATGTTTCTAATTATAAGTGAAATATATTTATTCTTATTTCGAACTCACGTTATAATAGTTATAATGGAATGAACGGAAACAATATCAATGATATTTATGTGGACGAGGAGGAACGCATCTGGCTTGCCAATTATCCTACCGGCATCACCATCCGAAACAACCGTTATGGAAGTTATGATTTGATAAGACACTCCATCGGCAACAGTCTTTCACTGGTGAACGATCAGGTCCATGATGTACTGGAGGACAGTGACGGTGACCTTTGGTTTGCAACCAGCAATGGTATCAGCCTTTATCAGACCGATACCAAAGAATGGCAATCATTCCTCAGTTCCTTTGAATCGGTACCGGACAATGAGAACCATATCTTTTTGACGCTGTGTGAGGTTTCTCCCGGTGTGATATGGGCCGGCGGTTTTATGTCAGGCATTTGCAAGATAGAAAAAAGGAAAGGATTTAAGATTGGTCATATTGCCCCTGCCACTATTGCGGGAGTGCGTCCCGACCAATATATATTTGACATCAAGAAAGATTCGGACGGTGATGTCTGGTCCGGCGGATATTATCATTTGAAGCGTATCAATCTTGAAACAGGAAGTGTGCGTCTGTATCCGGGAGTAAGCTCCATCACTACCATTCTGGAAAAAAATGTCCGACAGATGTGGATCGGCACAAGAATGGGGCTCTACCGGCTTGACAAGAAATCGGGAGACTATCAGTATGTTAACCTGCCTGTTGAGTCCCCCTATATATGCTCTTTGTACCAGAGAGACGGCAACGTCCTGTATATCGGTACTCGCGGAGCCGGATTGCTTGTATATGACATCGGCAAAAAGAAGTTCATCCACCAGTACCGTACAGACAACTGTGCGTTGATTTCCGACAATATCTATACAATTCTTCCGCGTCAGGACGGGAGTCTCCTCATGGGCACGGAAAACGGAATAACCATTTATTCTCCCTCAAAACATACCTTCCGCAACTGGACACGGGAACAAGGTTGATGAGTGTTAATTTTAATGTCGGCTCTGCCACAACCTACAGTAAAAACACACTTGTTTTTGGTGGGAATAACGGGGCTGTCAGATTCCCGATAGACATACAGATACCGGAGCCGCATTACTCACGTCTGTTACTGCGCGATTTCATGATAGCCTATCATCCGTTTATCCGGGCGACGAGGGTTCTCCGCTGGAAAAGGACATTGACGAAACTGACCGGCTGGAACTGACCTACGGACAAAACTCTTTTTCCCTTGATGTAGTTTCCATTAATTATGACTATCCTTCCAACATCCTTTATTCATGGAAGATTGACGGTTTTCATAAAGAATGGAGTCGCCCGAGCCTGGACAACCGGATTGTTGTAAGAAACCTGCCTCCGGGCAGTTACACATTGCAGATTCGTGCCATATCCAATGAGGAGAAGTACAAGACCTATGAGACACGGAACATTCAGATTGTCATAACGCCTCCGGCATGGGCCAGTGTATGGCTATGGCCGGCTATGCAATTCTGTTGGTGCTGGTTATGGCTGTCATATTCCGTATCATTACACTGCACAAACAGAAGAAGGTTTCGGATGAAAAGACCCGTTTTTTCATTAATACGGCCCATGATATACGTACTCCGCTCACATTAATAAAGGCTCCGCTGGAGGAAGCCATAGAAAACCGTATGGTGAATGAACAGGCATTGCCGCATATGAACACGGCCCTTAAGAATGTGAATGCATTACTTCAGCTAACGACCAACCTGATAAATTTCGAACGGGTGGACGTCTACTCCTCCACCCTTTATATATCTGAATATGAGCTGAATTCCTATATGGATAATATTTGTGCCACTTTCCGCAAATATGCCGAGCTGAAACATGTTGATTTTATTTACGAAAGTAACTTTGACTATCTGAATGTGTGGTTTGACAGTGACAAGATGGGATCCATACTGAAGAATGTCCTGTCAAATGCATTGAAGTATACACCTGAAGGCGGAAGTATCCGCATTTATGCCCGCGAGGAAGGAAACTCTTGGAGCATCGAAGTGAAAGATACCGGAATCGGCATTCCCTCATGTGAACAGAAAAAATTGTTCAGGAATTGTTTTCGGGGTAGTAATGTCATCAACCTGAAAGTGACAGGTAGCGGAATCGGTCTAATGTTAGTATACAAACTGGTCAGGCTGCATAAAGGCAGAATTCAGATTCAAAGCACAGAACATCAAGGAACATGTGTGCTGGTTGTTTTTCCGAAGGGAACAAGCCATCTGCACAAAGTAAAGTTTATCTCTCCCAGGACACCTTATGAATGTCCTGAGGCTATCATGCCTGGTGGCGCGTCAGGGTTACCATCCGTGGAAATATCTCAAGAGAGGTCTTTACAACGTGTCCTGATAGTAGAGGACAATGATGACTTGCGCAATTATCTTATTGACATGTTCAAAACGGATTATTATACCCAGTCCTGTCCGAATGGAAAAGAGGCGCTTGCCATAATACGGGAATTCAACCCGGTTCTTGTCATATCCGACATAATGATGCCCGAACTGGGCGGGGACAAACTCTGTTCGACCATAAAAGGCGATCTTGAAACATCCCATATTCCGGTCATTTTGTTGACTGCATTGGGAGATGAGAAAAATATGCTTGAAGGACTGGCAATCGGAGCGGACGCTTATATTACCAAACCTTTCAGTGTGGGGATACTCAAGGCAACGGTCAAAAACATACTTACAAATCGTGCTTTGCTCCGCCAGTTTTATAATTGTATTGAAGATAAAGAACAAAATCTTCCAGTTAATTGCACCGGTACGCTGGATTGGAAATTCATAGCTTCCGTCAAGGAATGCATAGAGGATAACATGGGAAGTCCGGACTTCAATGTAGACTTGCTCAGCAGCCGGCATCACATGAGCCGTACCAGTTTTTTTAACAAATTGAAGGCACTGACCGGTTATGCTCCGGCCGATTATATCCGGATGATACGTCTGCAACATGCCGCACAGTTGCTGAAACAGGGCGAACATACGGTAACGGAAATTGCTGACATGGTTGGGTTCTCGGATGCAAAATACTTCCGTGAAGTGTTTAAGAAATATTATAATGTAAGCCCGAGCAAATTTAATAAAAAGTCAGAAAATTGACGGTTGACAAGCCACTGGTATGAAGCCCCTGTGTCTCAAATATGCTATTCTTCCTCAGGTCTAATCTTCCCGGCGGAAATGATGCGCAAGACACATAGGGCCAATTCCAATAGGGTTACGGGGGTATTTTGTCTAATTCATTCCAATTATCAGATATCTACCCTTTCCTGTGTTTTTCTACTGCCATAAGCACCGGCAGCACAGCACAATACAGCACCAAACAATATAGCGAAGAATGAAATCAGGCAGACCGCGCAGCTGCATCCGTTGCCTTATCGGCAGCTACCAAAGCCTTATGTTTGATCTCCTTCCATTCCTGTGCCGCCTTTTGTAGACTAGCTTCCAAATTGTCTATCTGTTTTGCGGCTTCCAAACGTGCATTGTCTATCAGATTCATATACTGCTCAACCATTTTATCTGCTTCCGGCTTAGACAGATTGGTATTGTTGGCTATCGCTTTGGCCAGATCATTCCGATCTATATTCTGGTTAAGTTTTTCCGTACGTTGTTTCAAACGTTTCAAAAAGTCATTCACTGTTTCATCCGCTTCTTGAGGAGAAGCAACAATTGTCTTTATGGACTTGCTCAGATCCTCTTTTACCTCCTCCAATTGTTTTTTCAGATAGTCCGGATGCAATTCTTTCACATCACTTTTGGCAAGTGCGGTACGAATATTTTGCGGCATGTCCCCTTCTTTCAGGACTGTGTTGAAATCAATCTTGCCAAATAATTCCTTTGCCTCCTCAGATAATGCGGAAACTCCACTTCCAACAGCATCGCCCGCTCCGGATAAGACACTACCTGTGACGGATGAAACGGCTCCCAGTGCATTCGCTGTCATTTTCGCTGTGCCTACCGCCAAAAAAATACCTAGTATTACAGCAACAATCAACGTGGTAGCCCAAACTAGAAATCCGTGTATTATCCATCCATACCAGCAAGCTTTCCAGCTACAAAGCCACCGGCAGTCATGCCGGCAACCAGAATGACTGCAGAACCAATCCCTACCGCAGTACCTATGCCCGAAGCGGGATGTTCGGATAACGGATTAAGCATAAATAATCCGATACTTGAGTTTAATATGGACAGCAGTACGGATATCGCCAATACGGTCATGACACCTCCCAACACACTACCCCAGGACACTCTGCCCTTCAGCTCTGCAAAACTTAATTTTTTCATAATTGTCAGGTTTTTAATTAATACTATAATTGATTCCTCATAAAAAAACAACGATAAAAGAAAATTTGTTTGATTTATATTTGTCATTACAATAAATATTTGTGTTAAAAAGCGCATGAATATATAAAGTTATATTTGAAAGACTTATATATAAATTAAAGAGCCATATACCTTAATATACAAAACCTCATTTTATAGCTAACATGGAGTTTTTACGCTTTTGATGCTTCTAAACAGATATTAAATTTCCTCCGATTTTTCGAACTATCCTTTTTTACAAACTGTTTTCTAACAAAGTACAATGACAAAGCAATTTATTATCTTGTATACAATCATAACTATACAACTGATAATATACCGTGTGTGACATTTTATTGTATTACCATTAATTTATTTTTAATTATGAAAAGATCTGTCTTTGCTTTAGCATTAAGCATGGGTATCTTTACCATGCATGCACAAAATGATCGTACCGCTCTTGAAGGCACACGTCCGGGTGACAACTGGTCTATTGAACTGAAAACCGGTGCCGTGACTCCTCTTACCCACAGTGCGTTCTTCAAAAATGTCCGTCCGGCTTTCGGAGTCGGGATCGGAAAACAACTTACTCCCATTTTCGGTTTGGGCATTCAAGCATGGGGTATGTAAATACCACGGCCAGCAAGACCGCATTTGACGCTTCCGAAGTGAGCGTGTTCGGCAAAGTCAATCTGATGAACCTTTTCGGAAGCTATACAGGCGAACCGCGCATCTTTGAAATCGAAGCCTTGACAGGTATCGGATGGCTGCATTACTATCAGAACGGCCCCGGCGATACAAACTCCTGGTCAACACGCCTGGGCCTGAATCTGAATTTTAACCTGGGTGAAGAGAAAGCATGGACGTTCGGCATCAAACCGGCAGTTGTATACGATATGCAGGGAGATTTTAATCGAAAAAAAAGTCGTTTCAACGCCAATAATGCGGCTTTTGAACTGACTGCCGGATTAACCTATCATTTCATGTGTAGCAACGGTACGCACCATTTCACAACCATGAAACCGTATGACCCGGTAGAAATCGGAGAACTGAATGACGCGGTGAACAACCTGCGGTCACAATTGAACGACAAGGACATGCAGCTGAACAATGCCATGCAGCAGGCAAATAATCTGCAAAGAGAATTGGCTGACTGCAGAACTCAGGCTGCCAACATAGAAACTGTGGTGAAGACCAACCGCATTCCTGAGTCAATCATTACCTTCAGACAAGGGAAATCGGTAGTTGATGCCTCCCAACTCCCCAATGTGGAGCGTGTGGCCACTTACATGAAAAAGCATCCTGAAGCCAGGGTTATCATCAAAGGATATGCTTCTCCCGAAGGCAACCTCGCTTTCAATAAGAAACTGGCAAACGCACGTGCTGAGTCCGTAAAGACCATCCTTGTAAAAAGATACAAGATCAGTGATACCCGCATCACTGCTGAAGGACAGGGAATCGGTGACATGTTCTCGGAGCCGGACTGGAACCGCGTCAGCATTTGTACCATCGAAGAAGGTAAATAACCTTCAAATACGAGTGGAAAATAAATTCTAATAAGATAACTTTTCTATTTTCATCCCCCTCATTTTCCCGTTTTTCAGCAGGAAGTGAGGGGATAATAACAAAATATTATGGACTTACACTCAGGATTACCCTATTGGATCATCAGAAATTCCCTATGGGACTATTTCCATCCTTTGGAAAAGGATCTGTCGACAGATGTCGTCATTGTAGGTTCCGGCATAACGGGAGCCTTGATGGCACACGAATTGTGCCATGCCGGAATAAAATGCTGCATAGTTGACAAACGCAGCATTGCAACCGGAAGTTCCGCAGCAAGCACCGCACTGCTGCAATATGAAATTGACGTTCCTCTTTGTCGGATGGCAAAAATCATCGGCGAGGAAAATGCTGCGACGGCTTACCATGCCTGCCTGCAATCCATTTCTGATATAAAAAGAGTACTGGAAGAAACGGGAGTCAATGCCGGTTTCGAACAACTGCCCAGCCTCTTTTATGCCAGTAGTGCGGCGGATAACAAACTTTTGGAACAAGAACATGAAATACGGCAAAAACATAAGTTGCCGGTCAATCTGCTTGAGAAGAAGAAAATTAGAGAGGAATATAAGGTAAAGACACCCGGCAATGCCCTGATAAATGAGGCATCCGCACAAATGGATGCTTATAGGGCGGCAACCGGACTGTTAGCTTACCATATAAAGGAAAGCGGACTGAAAGTTTTTACCCATACCTCAATAAAAGAGTGTATAGAAACATCTGACGGCTGTATCATGACAACAGACAGAGGACATAAAATTAAATGCGGATATGTAATCATAGCCACGGGATTTGAGGCCGGACAATTCCTTCCTCAGAAAATCATGGATCTGACCTCTACCTATGCACTCGTATCGCATCCGGTAGCTTCCGAACACCTGTGGCCGACACATTGCCTGATTTGGGAAACAGCCGATCCGTATCTATACATCCGCACAACCGATAAAAACCGGATCATCGTAGGTGGTGAGGACGAAAAGTTCAGTGACCCGCAGCGCCGGGATTCATTACTCAGAAAGAAAACCCGTATCTTGGAAAGGAAGGTCAGAAAACTATTCCCCGACCTCCCTTTCGAAACGGAAATGGTATGGTGTGGCACATTTAGTACCACCAAGGACGGACTACCCTTCATCGGCAACTGGCCTGACAAGGAACGAATGTTTTTCGATTTGGGATATGGGGAAACGGAATTACTTTCAGCATGATCGGAGCACAAATAATCTGCCGTCAGCTACAAGGTATGAAAGATGAACGCAGCGGTATTTTCGGCTACGAAAGAATCGAAAAATATTGGTAAAGGCAAGAAATGCACCGATCACTGTCAATGACCGGTGCGTTTCTTTGTATCGGGATATCACTGTACAATTAATATAAACAGTTATGCAACCATCAATACCTTTCGATACCTGTTCCCAACCACTGTGCCATACGGGGCTTACCATAAAATAATAAAACAGCAATCCTACCCAACTGGTGAAAACCACCAATACGATGGCTATCAGTTTCCTCTCTGCCGGTGCATGAATGCGCCATATTTCCAAAGCGGCCCTGATAGTCAGCACCAGTCCAACAATCCATATTACGAATCCAACCATAATTTATTCACATGTAAGGTTTACTACTGGCAAAATAATAAATTACAAAAATCAGCCAAGTTTTTTACTTGCTTCCTTTTTAATTTCATTATATCCTTTCTTTATTTCCTTTTGAGCCTTCTCAGCCCCTTGCTTGACATCTTTCTTTGTATCTTTCCATGCATCCTTTACTGCATCAGCGCTGTCTTCTGCCTTATCGGAAATTTTGTCTGCGGCATCATTGATGTCTTTTTTCACTTTTTCCACCTGGTACTTTGCCCGATCCTGTTCTCTTTTGTCACGACAGGACGTGAAGGACACCACAAACGTCAATACAAAAACTATTAATAATATTTTTTTCATATTCATACTGTTTTAATGATTAAAAGACTGTCCGGAAACCGGATTCCCGGACAGTCCATACAAATTTCAAGGTTCTAAGTTCTTACTTCTTCTCTGCTTTCTTGCATGAGGCAGAAGACTTACATTCTTGGGCATGGGCACTCTTTTTTGTGCTCTTTGCCTCTTCCTGTTTCTTTTCTGTTTTCTTGGTCATAATTAAAATGGTTTATGGTTAATAATTACAACGGATTTAAACCGATGTTCTTTTCAAATCACTGATACTTGCACCAAGACATCTCCTTCTTGGGAGTAGACGCCAGCACCTGCCCGCTACGCTCCTTGGACAATTGTGCTTCTTTTCTGGCAATCTCTTTTTCCGACCGGTCGGTACCTTCCGGTTTTCGATCCAGCAATCCATCCGTGCTTCTCACTTCTTCAAGTGGTTGTTCTATATATTGCCACTGTTCCTTTAGCTGCGTGCTCTCCCCTTCATTCCAAGGTCCACGAGCGTCATCGCCTTTCGACAGATCAAAATATAAATTGCTGTATTTGGGAGATGTTTGAAATACTCCAGGCGGGAAATTGGGCTGAATTGTTTCCAAAGCAGCCTCAAACTGCTGGTAATGTGTCACTTCACGAGTCATGAGAAAACCAAGCGTTTCCTTTACCAAAGGATCGTCCGTCAACTGGAGAAGATTTTCATAGCCTATTTTGGCGCGTGCCTCTCCTGCCATGTTGGAACGAAGATCCACCGTCAATTCTGCCGTAGCAGACACATAGGTGGCACACCAAGGATTTCCGTTACTGTCTGTCAAAGCCGGACTGCCGGGGGCTCCTACCAAAAATTGTGGATTGGTGAATGCCTGATGGATCAGGTCCTCTTTAGCAGACTTACCGCTCATCATCGTGCGGAGCGGCGTATCTTCAAGCGCATTCTTCATTTCTCCATTCACCGGTCCCAAAAGCATCTGAATCGTGGCCCCTACAATCTCCAGATGTCCGAACTCTTCTGTGGCAATATCCATCAACATATCATATTTATCAGGGAATGGATTGTGACAACTGAAAGCCTGCACAAAATATTGCAAGGCGGATTTCAATTCTCCATTCGCACCGCCGAATGCTTCAAGCATCACACGTGCAAAACGCGGATCGGGTTGTGAAACCCGGGCGTTGAACTGCAAATCTTTTACATGATAAAACATAATCTTTTCAATTTAAAGTCAATAATTCAGGTTTATTCAGGTGAGTCTTCCATACACCCGCCCAGTTTATACAACTCAAATTCATACTTCCTTATGTAGGAACAGTCTGCATCACATATCTTTTTTTGATCCGCCCTGCTGCCGGCAGACGGCATGCACCTGTTTCCAAACAATCTGCCACAACGAAGCCTGTATGCCTCGAGAGCTTTCTTTTTCTCCTCGTTACAGCCTTCAGCGTATGCCAACAGGCACATCCGGTACAGTTGTTCATAGTTTTCCCATCTGCCATTGGACGGCAATTGACGTTTCAAATGTTCCTTCCATTTCATAAGCGTATGAGTTATTAGCAAGTTATCTGTTCCGATTTATTTCTTAGCTTCGGAAGCCATTGCATGCATTTTGTTCTTAAAATCGTCTGTTTTCTCAGCAAGGCCGAATGCCTTGTCGGCCATCTTATCCGCTACGGTCTTTCCAGCATCCACCGCTTTTTCTTTGGCTTCATCCAACATGTCTTCCGCCTGGCCGGTTATCTTATGAAAGGTGTCACATACTTTTTCCTTCAGTTTCTTGGCTTTTGAAGTACGTGAAAAACGGTAAGCCAAAGCACCGATGACCGAACCTACTCCCAGACCGATCCATAAACTAGAATTTCTATTTTCCATAATCAAGTTGTTTTTAAATGGTTAAAATAATTAAAGGTCAATTCTCTTTTTGTTATTAAATAATGAAACAATCCACAACAAAACGACAGCTCCTACAATTGAAGTTATCAGACTGCCCAACAGACCTGTCGTTGCGATTCCCAGCAGACCGAACACCCATCCACCCAAAACACCGCCGACAACACCTACCAGCAGATTAGTAAACAGGCCAAAGCCGCCGCCCCGCATAAATTTGCCAGCAACGAATCCGGCAAGAATTCCGATAATAATGTACCATAGAAAATACATAGGCTGATTTTTTTAAGTTATACACTCGGTTTAGAATTTACATGTAAATATAGAAATTGATATATCATCACTTTATCCGTCCGGGGGAGTTTGAAAATAAACAAGCTATTGCCCTGATGACAGGACTGACTACCAGTCTGGCCCGCAAATCAAAACTTAAACTTTTCATGGCTATAAATTCTAATAATGAAACAATCCTGATATTTTACTATCTCAAAACAATGCGGTTTTAATCAGTTACAACAATCCGAACCCCATATACCCCATTTTTCATAAACTGGCAATTCGGCATACAACCAACTCTAACCCATGTCATATACTGAGAAACAAAGCATTAAAAAAAATAGTTCAGGATATAAAAACGGAATTAACATCATTTTCTACTTTATGAAAAAATAAAAAAAAGAGCACTCATATTAAGTACAAACATTCCATACGTATGTAACTATATATAGCAAACAAATGTAGCCAAACATTTGTTGTTGCTTGCGGAGGGGACTTCTTTAAAAAAACATTTTATTAACTAAATGCTTTAATTATGAAAAATTTAATTTTACTGGCCATGATTACACTGGCATCAGTGGGCATGAATGCCCAAACAGTAAAAGGAGAAGGCTCCTTAATGGGAAATGTCGGTTATCAGACCAATTATGAAAGATTCGGTCTGGGAGTACAGGGACGCTATGCGATAGCAAATAATCTTCGGATTGCTCCGGATGTAACTTTCTACTTTCCTAAAGACAAAATTACCGGTCTGGATGTAAATGTGAATTTCCATTATGTATTCAACTTTAAAGAAGACGGACAGGGATTTTCTGTCTATCCTCTTGCAGGCATCGGTATGCAAAACAATTTCTATGGAAAAAGAGTGTGGAAACAAACGGACAAGAAGTGGAAATGGACCGGAGTAACTCTACCAAATTCGCCTTCAACTTGGGAGGAGGTATCACATTGCCTATTTCCGAACGCAGTTATCTGAATGCTGAAGCGAAGTTTATGTTTGCCAAAGATGACAATGCATCAATTATGCTGGGATATGGGTATCGTTTCTAAAAAAGGCAGGATATCCTAGTCTATTTTTTTATTCTTTCAGGCATGGATTAAATGGATTCCCACGTTTTTACAATTTTATGTTACGTTTGGCCATATGGCTCCATGCCTGAAGACGCTTGAAGAAAGTATGTCGGGTAACTCCATCCATTAAGAATAACATTTTATTTTAGATTTTCAACAGTTTGATACAACCTTTTGAAGGATAAACTTTTAGCGGAGTATTTGAGAAATAAAGATAACAATTTAGCAACCATGCGAATTTCAGCAATTTGGGCGCTATGCTGTCAAATAACTCATTTAAGTACAAAGATATGATAATTTTCTGAAAGGACAATGTATTTGACTGATTTATCACGACAGTGTATGTTGATGGCCATTCTCACAAAAGCAATAATGAAACGGGAACAAACACTTCGGCTATGTATAAGAGTGTCTGTTCCCAATTTTTACTTTGCATTATAATTCTGCATATATCTCCCTCCAATATTATTTTCTACGACCTTGGAAATAGGGAATTTATCAAATAGAATCATATAGCAATGATGCAAACTAAGAATAGCATCTTGTAAATCAGGGTTTGTTTCTAAATCCACAATATTCAACCCTACATTTTTGCAATCCTGTTTAGATAAATGTCTGCTGTGTGAATAGCTCTTATTATGATTCAAAAATACATTCTTGATTTTATCAAAATCTATCTGAGGATTAACTTCTTTCAGCCATTGTTCTGCCAATTGAAGCTGACCATGCAACTGCATTTTCATACGCAGTTAAAAATGTAGGATGATATTTAGAAATAATAGTTTACCATAATCCTAACGAAGCTTGATTAGCAGATACCTCATTAACAGTTCGTTTGAATTCATCTATAACAGCTTGACACGCTATTCCACCCATTTGAGGGTCTATGGGACCTAATGAAGATTGTTCCCCCATTATAATCTCTCTGCAAGACATAGCAACCATAGTACCAGCCGACATAGAAATTTGAGGGATAAAAGCTCTCACATCACCATTAAAAAGACTTTTTAGATATGTAACGATGCTTTCTGTTGCAGCAATATCCCCACCTGATGTATGAAGGATAAAATCAAGTCCTTTTGCTTTATCCAACTTATATACTGTTGTCATAAAAGCATTTTTGTCTTGTTCATCAATTGACACATGAGGAGCATCAGATGTTTTCAGCCACCCAAAATAGTATGCTATCACATTTCGTCCTGTAATAGAATGTATTTGGGTTAAATACTGTTCACGTATATATGTTATTGTGTCAGGCTCCGTCATTTTCGTTGGATTGTCTTTTAGTCTTAACGACTTCTGCGTTGATAGTCAGCATATTGTACACTGTTTAATCGGTGAAACAACAGCTATATATTGGGACTAAATCAACCAAGAGCAACAGATTCATATCTGGAGGGTCTGTAAACAAAAGAAAACTGTATTTCCTTAGGAATCAGCCTTTTACTTTGTGGACCAGCCTGGGCTTGAACCAGGGACCTCCAGATTATGAGTACGATAAAATGATATTCAGTGACAGTCTGCTTTACTAATATTAATTGATTATCAGTAAGTTGTGAATTTTACTATTTTCTATGAAACTCACTAAATACCCCTAACTGAAACCGTTTGTTTACGCAGAATTAGAGGGTAGTATTAGGCATATTTGGCATAAGTATCATCTCTTGTTTTGCTCAAGTTATAGCTATGTCGCAAATAATTTATGTTTTTGCGACAAATCAGACAATGGCTCTAAACATTGAGTATAAAGATACTCTGACACTTTTAAGTCCAACTCTAGCGCTAAATATGAATACTCTGACACTACTGATATTTGCTCTAACACCAACCTAAGCTGCAACTCTGGCATTTCTCGGTATCATGCGTCTTAAAAACAACCAAGACTAAGTATTACTGTAGTGAGAACTTGGTTTATGTCAGTACTTTAGGTCGCTTTTAGCATAAATCATTCGATCTTCTTTATGAAGTGAAAGAATATCACTATATTTGCAATCAAATAACAAAATTTACCAGTATGGAAACAGATATAAACCGTCTGAAAGTTGTTTTAGCAGAAAAGAAGAGGACAAATAAATGGCTATGTGAGCAATTAAACGTCAATCCTTCCACAGTTTCAAAGTGGTGTACAAATAGCTCACAGCCTGACCTTGAAACCTTGGTTAAAATATCACATCTGTTAGATGTGGAATTGGACGATTTAGTAAATAAGAAATTCATAATTTCTCAGTAATAAATCAAATGTCTGAGTTATGATAAAAATCCGAAAATGAGGAATAAACGTATTGAATATATAATAGATGAAATTCTTGACCAGTATGCGTATGCTGATGAGTCTACCCGGCCATGGATTATAGGATTCAGTGGAGGAAAAGATTCAACAGTATTATTAATGCTTGTATGGATAGCACTCGAAAAATTAAAAGAATTACCGGGGCCGTTTCAACTTCGTAGACCAATATATGTAGTATGCAATGACACAATGGTTGAAAATCCTATAATTGCATCATATGTTGACCAAGTTTTAGAACAGATAGAAAAGAAAGCGAGAGAAGAAGACTTGCCAATTTTTGTCAGGAAGACTACACCTCGATTGGAAGATTCATTTTGGGATGAATGTTATCGGGAAAGGTTATCCTGTCCCGAACACTGCATTTAGA
>ENA-OQIW01000085-OQIW01000085.1-human-gut-metagenome-genome-assembly--contig:-NODE-85-length-20243-cov-1.418473_pt1 | contig 20243 bp, 24 predicted proteins | sample MGYA00242586_ERZ504751 | MGnify/ENA primary metagenome ERZ504751 (study PRJEB26092, sample SAMD00036349) | human gut metagenome | host: Homo sapiens | study: EMG produced TPA metagenomics assembly of...
CCACAATATAGCGTGCTTATAGGTTGCTACCACATAATCTAAGCATTTTTCAGCAACTGACTACCACCAAAGATCGATTCCTTCTTGGCAATATTAGACGTGATGAGCGGTGCTGTATACGGCGGATTCGTATATTCGCGACGTGCCAACATACGAAAGTACTGATTACGTTCCATTTCTTCCGTAATATGGGCACAAGCTTTCGGTGCATGATACACAACCACACAACCTTCAGAATGCGCTACTGCTTTCCATACACCAGGCATACTGCAACTGTAACTGACTTTGTCTTTGATAAAACGTCGCTTATTCACGGCCATAGCTATACACCAACTCTTCCAATTCTTCGAATGCTAACGGCTTTGGTATATCCGACGCTTGACTATCCCAAATGTGGCTTGCCAACTCACGATACACGGTAGCTTGCGCGCTATCAGGAGCATATTCAATAACCGTCTGACGATTAATTTCCGCATTCTGTACAATATTATCACGGGGAATCACGGCAACAACTTTAGTTCCCAAACGCTCTGCAAAGGCATTAACTATAGCCTCTTCATTAGGAACCATACGACTATTAAGAATTAGGCCACCCAAACGTACGGATCCTCGTTTGGCAAAACGGGCAATCCCTTTACAGATATTATTGGCCGCATAGAGAGCCATCGTTTCGCCGGACGTAACAATGTAGATCTCATCGGCATAGCTTCACGAATCGGCACGGCAAAACCACCGCAAACCACATCACCAAGGACATCATAAATAACAATATCTTTGTCATCCATTACCGATAATTCGTTGAGTTTCTCTAAGGCAACGATGATACCGCGACCGGCACAGCCCACGCCCGGCTCCGGTCCGCCCGCTTCAATACAAGTAACACCGGCAAAACCTGTATGCACAACGTCTTCTAAGGTAACGTCATCATCTTTTAGACATACTTCGTCCAACACCGTTTGATGACAAATCTTATGAAGAAGCAAACGGGTAGAGTCATTTTTCGGATCACAACCGATTTGACAGACTTGACGCCCTTGCTGCGCCAATGCGGCCGATATATTGGCAGTCGTCGTGGATTTGCCGATACCGCCTTTACCATATATAGCAATCTTTTTCATAATAACCACTGCCTTTCAAATGTATAAGGCTATGTAGAGTTAGCAATTTTATAATGAATCTAAAATAACTTTGTTGATTCTATCTTGTAATTCACTATTTCGTAGTATCCCCTAATCGAATACGCACTTCATTGATAATATGATTCTCTAAGTTACGAATTACATCCGCCACTTCAAATTGGTGAGTAGCTGAAATACCGGCCGGCTCAAAATATTCAAGGCTATTCGATGGATAAGAGCCAGATGATTCAACGGGTACCAAACCCAGCTGTACTAAGCCGAGATTCAATTCTTCATCCGTCAACAGCCCCACAGCCATTCATCTACCAAATGCGACCACATAGCACTCATAACTACAGTTTCATTACTGCGCGCATATTTCTCAAATGCATTAAGCACTTCAAACTTCTCATGCCCGTCAGCCTCATACTCACTCATATAGCTTTCAAACAGATAGTTCAGGGAAAGCCCGAAGCGCTGCAAACGCTTAAATAGATTATGTTGCTGTTTCGGCCCCAAATGAGTCTGCTTGTATAATGCTAATTTTACCGCTTTTTGACAGCTTTACCAATTAATTCACCCAATTTGGAATGCTTGCCGGCACTGTCGTAATAATACGGTGATTCACTATTAGCGACTACTATAGTCTGATCCGTGCCGGAACCGGTGGCGATGCCCATGGAATAATGGCTGCCGGCTTGAAGTTCTTGCAATGCAGCCGTTTTCGCTTCGGTGCATGTTACCAATGCCCGAGCTAATAAAGGCTCTGCTAAATCGCCGTCAATATAAGAATGATGTTATTGTCCCCAATGGCTCTGCTTCTGTACCATTTGGAGCTTGCTGCCGTCCTGTTTTAAAACGTATATCGTCATCTGTAGTTGTTTCAGTTTTTTCCAACGGTCTATAATACGACGCTTCATCGCCTACACGTCCGCCATTAACATCAATACCACCGGTAACAATAGCCGTCACCGTAAGTTCCTTATAAGACTTCTCAATAATCGCTACATTCTCCATGTAGGCCGCCGTACCAATGCCGGTTCCTTTGGTGGGTTCAAAACCTAGACGCAACGTTACATCATGCAAATGCTGCAAATAATCTTCCAGTGACGTGCACATCGTCTCCCCGGGGCTGGGCTTGGAGTCATGATTGAACACATAAGTATAATCCTCATGATAACCACCATTAAATAGAGAGGTACTCAATACCTTGCGCGGTCCGGTAAAATTAACTACGATTGATCGTTCATAACGTGATACCGAGTCGCCGGTTGGCAATTTCCACAGTTCCATAAAATAGATTCCTTTTGGTGAAAAATAACATATAGATATAGCCCCCATTACTTGCATAATGGGGGTAATCTTTAAACTATAGTAAAAGAACTAATACTATACTGCATTCAATATTTATATTAGAAAGTGAATTCCATACCTAATTGATAGTTACGGCCAGGCATTGCCCACCAATCTCCAGCACTGCCGCCCCAACCGGCAACATTCGACATTTCCGCATAATATACATCAAATAGATTATTAACGCGTCCGAAAACGGTAATGTCATCAGTAATACGGTAATTGGCACTTACATTCGTAATCCAATAGGTGCTCTTAGGGAAGAAATCACCTTTATCGGCAGTCGTAGCAATGCCCGGACGGTTAATTACGGCACGTACATCCAAATGAGCATCCCATTTAGCATCGTTATAGTCTAAACTTAAATTGATAGCATGTTTCGGTACATAGCCGTTTGCATTGGCGGAGCGTCCGGATGTAGCGTCAATATGGGTATATGTATAAGCCGCTCCGGCTGACAAGTTACCGGTAATTTGCTTACGCAAATCGAAGCTGAAACCACGTGCTTTTTCATTTGAAAAATTAGCATACTTACTGGTAGATCGATTGAAATCAATTTTATCAGTGGAATGGCGGGTAAAGAAGTTTAAATTGCCTATTAAGGAATTACTAAATTGATGATGAACACCAAAATCTACTTCATGACCGGTTTCCGGTTTTAAGTTTCTGTTCCCATAGTTATCACTGAATAACTGATATGGGGTCGGAGCCAAGAAATATTCATTATACGACACATATACATTAGTCTTTTCATTTACATCATAACCCAAGGAAATGTGAGGTGATGTATGGGACCCGAATTCCGAATGATGATCCACACGAATGCCAGGTGTTAATGTCCATTTTGGAGCAAAATTCCAAGCATCTTGAACATAATACGATGTATTCGTTAACTTTTTACCGGTAATTTTTTCCCAGCTGTCACCGATAGTATTTACTTTATCCTGGCGCCAATCAAAACCACCAATCAAAGTATGTTTATCTAAAAGATACGTTACCTGATCGCCAATTGCAATCGTTTTAATATCCGTCGTATAGCCGTCATAAGTACCATCTTCGTGATTGTTTAATACATATAACTGATGACTTAAGCGATCATTAATCTTATTTTTCCAAATGCCACGGAACGAATCATTGCCTTCATTACCATAACGAATATGATTTAATTTTTTAGCAGAATCGGCATATTTTACATCGGCACGATAGGAATCATAAGAAATCATCACATTATTGTTATCATCAATATCACTACCCACCATGAAAGATGCGGTACGTCCGTTTAAATGTTGTGGAACTTCGACCCCATGAGCATCCTTATAGCTACCCACAATATCTTTCTGATACGATGCACGCCAATATACATTGCCTTCTTTACCTTCGTTGATAAATTTATATTGTTCTTTATCATAACTGCCACCGGTAATACGAGCAGTTGTTTTCATGCCTTCTTCCGGTACACGAGTAATAACATTTACAACACCGCCAATAGCACCGGACCCATATAAGGTAGAAGCAGCCCTTTAACCACTTCCACACGATCAATACCATCCATATTTTTAAAATAGTAACGTACGTTAACACCGGCAGCATTCATATTAATACCATCTACCATATATAAAACATTATTACTACCATTAATTCTGAAAGAATTAGAGTTAGTATACCCTACACCGCCACCATATGTATTAAACTCTACTCCCGGTACGTTACGCAAAGCTTCCCCTAAATTAGATTCATGTCTTTCTTCCAAATCTTCGCCTTTTACAACAGTTACACTGGCAGGAACTTTGGTAACCTGTTCTTCCGTTCTTGTAGCAGTTACTACAACATCAGGTAATGCATATACCTCATCAGTAGTGCCGGCTGCCGCCATGGTTTGGCCACTTAATGACATACCCATTAGTGCAAACGTAACATAAGCAGCTAACATTTTTTTGTTTTTACCAATAACTCGACCCATAATAAACCCTCCAACTCAATACCTATAAAAATACTTATTATAAAAATAGTAATAAACTAAACACCTTAAACACGCTTTATTATTTTGCGGAGTATCCATATGTTACACGCGCCAATTCCTCAATACCATTAATCATAAACTGTGAATAACTCATTATCCAGCGAGCGTCAATTACATAAATTTGATGATTTTTTACAGCTTTCACATCTTTCAAGGCAGGATCACTATATAATGAAGTAACTTCAATTTCTTTATACTGATCAAAACTATAAACATTTGACGGTACAATAATAACATCAGGATTAATTCGTATTAAATCTTCACGAGTTCCGCTTTCACTGATGTCCAAGCCCAATAAAGCTGCCGCATTAGCTGCATTTATCAGCTGTGTCATATTGTCAAAAGTGCTCCCTATACCGCCGGTCAAGCCTAAAACACCATAAAATCCGACAATTTTCCGGCTTTTAACCTGCTCCGTAAATGCAGCAACCTTTACCAATCGTTGCTGCATTGAGTTAACAATGGCTTCGCCTTTACTCTTTTGATTTAATAAGTCAGCTAACTCTAAAATAGTTTTTTCACTGCCATCTATGTTCTTGGGCCTTTATATACATAGACTGGAACATTTAGGCCTCGTAAAGTAACCACCATTTCCTGGTCCACCCAGTCAGGAACAATCAGTAAATCCGGATGCAATGCCAAAACGGCTTCCGTATTCAATTTTACCTTTGCTTTTATTTGCTTGGATTCTTCCGGAAAATTATTTGGTAAATTACCTAAAGCCACAATCTTCTGCGGACCTACTAAAGAAATCACCATATCTTCCGTACTTACACCGATAGGAACAACGCGTGTAGGATTATCCGGCACCTGCACCACGGCACCGTAGAATCTCTTATCTGATGTGTTCCCTCTAACGTTTTTGTTTCATCTAATGTCTTACAACCTACAATGGAAAATACTATCAGACAAAAGATAAATAAAAAACCACAAACTTTTTATAAACACTCATAGACTATCGTCCTTCAATTTCGCCTTCCATGGCTAAATACAATTGTTTTAATTGATCTTCCATATCTTTTGGTGCTTGCCACAAACCACGCTGAATAGCCTCTAATAATGTTTCAGCAATTCGGGCCAATGCCCATGGATTCACTGATTGCATCCATTCTTGCATATCTTTATCTAAAGCATACTTATTGGCATAGCTTCATATACCCAGTCCTCGATTACAGCACTCGTGGCATCCCAAGCAAAACTGTGTGCCACCACATTTGCCAAATCAGAGGCTCCCTTATAGCCATGTTGTTGCATACCTTCTATAAACTTAGGATTTAACGTCTCACCACGAACTAAACGATTCACTTCCTCTTTTAAATTACGTGTTTTTACCTGTTCACGATTCGAACTATCACCAACATAGGAGCGTGGGACTTCACCGCGAATACTTCGAACAGCAGCTATTAACCGCATGATAGATTATAATCATCCGAGCTCAACATATGTGCTTCTCGATTATCCTCATTTTTAATGGTAACTTCCATAGTAGCTAATCTTCTTCTAAATATGCGTTTATCCTGATTTGATTTAGCACCGTCACCATAACAATAACTACCCCAAGTTACATAAACATCGGCCAAATCATCAATCGACTCCCAATTTTCTGCTCAATTAATTGTCCAATACCGGCCCCATATGCCCCGGGTGGATCCCCAAATAAACGGAATCTGGCTTTTTGATAAGCGGCTTTCTCATCTTCACCTTCTGACACAAGCCAAGAAACATCCTCATTAATATGTTTTTTTATAAAATTATCTTCTTCACTCTCATCCAATTCAGCAACCAAAGTTACTGGCTTTATCAAGCCATTTTAAGGCATTTGGCATCATGTCTCTGATAAGACCACTTATTCGTCCGGTTACATCAATACGTGGTCGTTTCAGTTCTGCAAGCGGTATAGCCTCAACTCCGATAACACGACCACCGCCACCTTGCCAAATTGGTCGAACCCCCATTAAATTCATAAACTGGCCTAAACATTGGCCATGGCTTCGCGTATTACTACCGGCCCATAGAACTATGCCAATCGACTCCGGATAATGCCCTTCCTCTTTAATGAAATCGGTTATAACCTGATCAGCTAATGTACTTCCTAATTCATAAGCAACTTTCGTAGGCAACATTCTTTCATCCACACCGAAGAAATTGCGACCTGACGGTAAGACGTCGGCTCGTCCACTCGTTGCGGCACCGCCCGGCCCCGGTTCAATATAATGGCCGGCCAAAGCTTTTAATGTATGTCCTATTTCCTGTTCGGTCTGCTTTAATTTCGGCACGTACTCGTGACAAGCCTCCAATAAAATCGAACCGATTTCAGTCAAACAAACTTGCTTTACCTTACTGTCTTTTTCAACACTATACCGTTGCCATAACGTATTAACTGATTCCAAATGTTGCCATGAGTCGGAATAGATATAGTCATTTTCTGCTAAATGTGCAATCACATCACGAATCACATGCCATATTTGATCTACAATATCTTTGTTGCGAAGTATACATTTACCGGTAAACAAAAAGTCTTGATTCTCATTAGAATTGATTTGTTCACCTATTTGTAAAGAATCTACCTTTTGACCGCCATACTGTTCCAATGTATTCCAATCATAGCCCAGACCTTTGGCAATCGTATCCGGTAATGCCGGTACAATACCGTTTTGAACTCGCATAAGAGCTAATAAAAATTCTTGTAAATCCTTACCTGTCGGCGCCTTACCCAGAATATGCAAACCCGTACGCATTTGCATATGTTTTAAGTCTGTAAGCAACTCATGCAAATAGGCCAATACACTTTCCGCATCAGTCATTTTATCTTCTGGAATACTCTCCCAAAATGACATGCTTTAGCTTGTTCAACAATGGCTGTATACAATGAAGTTAAACTTTCCGGCGATTCCAATTCAAAATGCCCGTACTCATCCAAGAGATTTTCTAATTCTTCATATTCATCATAAAGACCTGCCTTAGACATAGGTGGTGATATATGGCCGATTAAGCAGGCTGAACTTCGCCGTTTAGCTTGTATCCCTTCACCGACAATTGTCATCCAATAAGGATACACATTGGGTAAATCCTGAATGCCCATTTCAGGATAACAAGAAGAACTTAACCCCGTGCCTTTCCCGGGCAACCATTCCAATGAACCATGAGTGCTACATGCATCACCACGTCCGCTTTAAATATCTCGCGGAGCCAATAATAGAATCCTTCATAATGATGTGTCGGAGCCAAAATAGGATCATGATACAATTTACCCGGATCTTCACCAAAACCACGTGGCGGTTGCACCGTTACCCAAATATTTCCATTACTGAATCCCGGAATCAGGAGTTCATCACCATAACGAAAAACTTCTCCCGGTGCCGTCCCCAGCCTTCTTCCATATTTACTTTCGATTTATCCGGCAATGAATCAAAAAATTCCTTATATTGCTGCACACTTAATTTACCTTCGGCGTCTTCAACCTGTTCCTCACTCAGCATACTGCGATCATTAGTAGTATGTGATAAAACAGATTCTATTAATTCAGCCCCCGACTCAGGAATTAAGTCAATGGTATACCCTTCGTTCTTCATAGCTACCAATAAACGTTGCACCGACTCCGGTGTGTCTAAACCGGCTGCCGAACCTATATTAGAATTTTTAGGCGGATAATTATGAAGAATAATCGCAACTTTTCTTTCAGCTGGCAATAAATGACGAAGTTTTTCATATTTTACAACTCGTTTAACGATAGATTCCACTCGTTCTTTAACCGGCCAATATATGTATTTACCATCAATATTAGTTTGTGCCGCTACAACCCCACCATGAAGGGAACCATCAAATTCCGGTAAAGATACCGATAAATTCACGTCTAAAGGACTTAAACCTTGTACATTGGCCTCCCAAGTCGCTTCATCCATATAGATGTTATACCCCATTAAAATCGGAATATCCCAATGACTAATATCTTCTTGAGTTGCTGCATTCAAACTGATTAGTGAAAATTTACAGGTATTAATTAATACTTCAAACGGTAAAGGTCCATCACAGAATAAAATCCGTAATGACTCTTTCAACGAAGGTGCTCCTATAAGCGGATTACCGCCGTATTGCCCGAAAAAGATAATGGGGTTGTAACCGTATGTCTTAATTGTTTTTCGCAACAATTCAGGATAATACAACTCCTTCATAATCCACTCTTCACGATAGAAAAATACACCGATACTTGGACAATCAACCACGCCTTCAGCTTCCAAATACTCTTTATAGGTCGCGTACGTGACGCCATTTTCACCAAGGATACCTTGCCATAGCACCGGTATCGGCTCCGGTACTTCAACAGCTTCACCGGCTAATGAAGCGGCATATAAAAACGAATTCTCAAAATTGGTAAGCCCACTCAACTGCTGATATTCTGACAATCGAATCATTTCAGCTTCACTCATACCGGCGCGCAATTTATCCATATCCTGTTCTTCATCGGCATACAACGCATAGCAGGATGGTTCTGATATAACCAATTAGCCAAACGACGTAAAAACGGTGTATCTAATCCGGTCCCCATATGTTTCATAATAACAACATCTGATGTTTTAAGGCGTTGTTCCCATGATTCATTCCATTCCGGTTCTTGTTTTAAGTTATATAAGTCAATTTTAAAATGTTCTTTGGCCTCAATACGACCTTTAGCTTCAACTTCACGAACATGGTGTATTTGCTTAGCCATATTAGTAATATATAAAATTTTTTTCATTTTTAGCGGCTTCCTTTCACCACTTGCAATACAGTATCAGCTGTTATGGTATCAATCGAATAATAAGTTCCACGCATAGCCTGCATCAGTTCTTTCGCAATTCCAAGGCGGATAAAATCTTGCTCTGTATCTAATAATCCAAAATCCCCACCGGTAAATCAATAAAAGCTTTCCCCCAAGCTAAAGCTTCGTTTACCGGATTATCGGTTTCACCATAGGTTGCCCGACCATCCGTAACAATAAAAACGTCTATTTTTTCGGTTGGTGAACGTCGTAAAACCTGCTCACAAGTTCTATAAGCCAATTCCAAAGCCCCTGCAAGCGGTGTTTTACCACCGGTAGGTAAATGTTCTAATAGACGTCTTGCCAACTCAATACTGCCGGTAAAAGGTAATACCAATTCCGCTTTCTCCTTGCGAAATACGATAAGACCTACTTTATCACGTTTCTCATAGGCATCCTGTAATAAACTGAAAATAGCACCTTTCACGGCCTCCATACGTTTGCGAGCCGCCATAGAACCACTGGCATCCACAACAAATAGATAATGACCACCGACTTGTTTTTCACGCTCTTTACGTCGATAATCCGGTGCCTTGATTTGAATGGCTAACGAACTATTATTTTGTAACTCCGAATGCCGTATTTTTTGATACGGTGCAGCCGCTCGTATAGTCGCATCCAAAGCTAAATCTTTTAACGGTTCCGGATATTGGATAGCTCTTACATAATGACCGCCGCAATCTCCGGCTTTAGTACGTAAGCGCTTGCCTGAACCTTTTCGTGCCTTGATCCATTGTTTTATTGTCATCTAAACGCAAGCCCATTAAGTTTGATTCATGGCCGCTATTAATTCCGGCCATATATTATTTACACCATCGTTTTCAAGGCTATCATCCTGATTGTCCAAATCATTTTGACTTTCGTTCTCAGAGGATTCATTTAAACTATCTAAATCGTCACTAAGATCAGACTGTGACTGATTATCTTGGCTAACATCATTTTCATTGTCACCCTCTAATTCAGTATTCTGAATATCTTCGTTATCGTTATTTTGCTCCGGTTCTTGCGAATTATTATCCGGAGTATTTTCCTCCTCACTGACCGTACCATTATCATGATTATTTTCTGATTGATTATTATCTCTATCGAGTGACTGATTTTGACTATTTCCCACTTCAGTTTGTTGCCGCATACGATGAGGCAATACATATAAAGTAGCTTCCTCTACGTGTTTCGGTAAAATATATGACTTTTGATCTAGCCCAGCCAATGCCGCTGCCGCAACCGCCAGTAAAAAATCATTTGTATTACCTACTGCGCCTGGATTTTACTATAAAACTGATACAAAGTTGCAATATCGCCTCAGACGGCTCTATATTTGTTACCAATGCTTCAGCTCTTCTAAGATCCGTTATCGAAATTATGGGTTCGATAAGTTCTGAAGTCAAAACTTCTCGCAATACAGCCAAACGATTTGTTTCATCCGGGTTTTCCATGGATATATGTAAGTCAATATTTTCCCACTCATATACGGCCAAACTACCTTCTGCCGTATTGACAGTACCGATTAAAGTTCCCCCCACATCTCTAACGCGTTGCAGTAAAAAGTGGCGTAAAGATTCTCGTAACAGATGAAAATCATCAACAAAAAACACCTTTACAGCCTGATTAAATAAACCATTGCCGCCTACATAATGACCGGTTGAAGGGTTCTCTCCAAATCAATATGATCTGTCAATGCCTCGGCCTGAATATGTACCGGAATAGTACGATACGAAATTTGCCATTGCTGTAATAATTCACGGACACGATAACTCTTTCCTACACCGGTCGGACCGGAAATTATAATGCTATTTATTTTTGGTTGTATAAGAGCCATTGCTAAAGCTCGCTCTACATTCGCAATCATATGTCCACCTTTATGCGGTTTAACCGATATTTTTTACGAATAAAAAATTATTCATCCGCCTCTAAAATATGGGCAACACTATTCCAGTCAAACCCTTGTTCCTCAAACGGGCGGCGGCGCATACGATGTGGCAATACCAATTGTGCCGCCTCTTTTAAATCATCATTAATAATCTCGGTTCGTTCATTATACGCAGCCAACGCTTTTGCAGTATGTAGCATCGTAATATCCGGCCGATGGCCGTCAACATTAAGACGAATCGACAAAGCTGCAATCTTCCGCAAAACAGCGTCGGTAACGTTAACTTGTGGCAATAGAGCACGAGCCTTAACAACACTTTCAGCCAATTCCCGCTCACTGTCTTTATACACTGCCTCAAAAGCGGCTTTATCAACTTTCAAAAGCCAAACTGACGCTTTACAACTTCCATACGCGATTCGGGTTCGCGTTCACCTTTTACATCTACCGATAGGCCAAAACGGTCTAATAACTGTGGGCGAATATCCCCTTCTTCCGGATTCATAGTACCTACCAATATAAATTTAGCCGGATGTGAGTAGCTGATACCTTCTCGTTCAACTGTATTAATCCCCATAGCCGCTGCGTCTAAAAGAACATCCACCACATGATCGTCCAACAAATTTATCTCATCTACATATAAAATATTATTGTTAGCTTTTGCCAATATACCGGGCTCAAACTTTTTCTTGCCTTCAGTAAGAGCGTATTCCAAATCAATCGTTCCGACTACACGGTCTTCAGTAGCATTAATCGGTAACTCCACAACCTGCATTGACGCTGAGCCATCAATTTCCAAGGGCGGTAAAATAGCCGCCAACGCTCTTACCGCCGTTGACTTGGCCGTTCCTTTTTCCCCTTTTATCAAAACACCGCCAATAGCCGGCTCGATAACATTTAAAATTAAAGAACGCTTCATATCCTCCTGACCTACAATTGCCGAAAACGGATATAATATTTGTTTAAATTGTGTTCCTTGCTCTATTTCATTAATTTCGCTCATGTTGCTGACTCCTACTATCCATTTAACTCTACCGTCATATCAGGTGGTAAGGTATTCCCGCGACGATACGGTTCGATATCAGTTGCATCATTCGGGAATACAAAAATACGTTGCTGTGTAAAATATGGATCTTCATACACGGCGGCCGACAAATGAAACGCCTTTTTTAAATTTTTAGCCGTCAATACTTCTTTAGGCAAACCATCCGCTACTAAGTAGCCGTCTGAAATCAATAAAAGCCGTGTACAAAACTTAGCCGCCAACTCTAAATCATGGACTACGATAAAAATAGTTTTACCCGATTCACAATGTTGTCGTCCCTGTCTAAAAATTTCATCGGCATATACCAAGTCTAAAGCTGCCGTCGGTTCATCAAGAAGTAATAATTCTGTTTCTTGAGCTAATGCTTTGGCCAAGAAAACACGTTGCCGTTCACCACCACTCAATTCATTAACGGCTCGATCTCGTAAATGCCAAATCCCCACATTCTTCATAACAGTCTCAACAACATTTTCGTCATTGGCAGATTCATTTTGCCACCATTTTAAATATGGATAGCGTGCCGTCATAACGATTTCTCTAGCTGTATAACCAAAGTTTAAATTTACACTTTGTTGCATATAAGCAACTTGTCGAGCAATCTCTTTATCACTCCGTTGTGCTATAGAGTCATCGTTTAATATAACAGCTCCTTCCGTAAAAGGATATAAACCTCGTAATGCCTTTAAAAAAGTAGTTTTACCTGAACCATTAGGTCCAATAATACCTATAAACTCGCCACGTTTAGCCTGTAAAGAGATATCATGTAAAATCTGTTGATTACTCAAGGATACACTTAGATGTTCTACACTTAATTCCATTTAAATGCCTCCTTTTTGACGAACACGACGTAATAGATATAAGAAGTACGGAGCCCCTAATAAAGCCGTCATAATACCCACGCGAATTTCACTCGGCGACGCCAACACACGCCCCAATGTATCACAAAATACAAGAAAAAGTGCTCCTGCTAAGGCTGAAACCGGCAATAATATGCGGTGGTCAGGCCCCACCAAAATTCGAACGATGTGAGGAATAATAAGCCCCACAAAACCGATAGCACCACTTACACAAACAGCTGTCGCTGTAATAAATGACGCTAAAAATAAGAAAATCAATCGGTATAACATAACCGGAACGCCTAAAACCTTTGCTTCCGTATCACCTAATACCAACACGTTTAATTGGCGCCCAAAAGTAATTAGAATAGTTGTCCCAATGAGGAATGGTCCAATAGCAAGAAAAACATGCTCCCAACGTCTAAAATCGAGCCCGCCTACCATCCAGAATAAAAATTCTCGCAAACGATATTCATTCATCAGCGTCAAAATACCGGAGGTAAAAGCACCAAGCAACATACTGATAGCAACCCCAGCCAATAATAAAGTAGCCGTTTCCACACGACCACCACGCATGGTTAATAAAATCGTAATACTAACGGCCGCAAATGCGCCAATAAAGGCAAACATCGGCATATAAAACATACCAAGCGAAGTAAGTCCTAAGGAAATAGCAATAACAGCACCTAACGATGCACCCGCCGAAACCCCCATAATGCCCGGATCGGCTAATGGATTGGAAAAAATTCCCTGCATAACGCACCGGCCAATGCTAACGAGGCACCAACCATGAGCCCCACTAAAATACGCGGCATACGAATATACCATAATACCGCTTCCTGCTCCGGTTCCAATGGAGCAGTTACCGTGACCGGTATACCCAAACCTTGCCAAATACTCTGCAAACCGCCAAGAACCGGCACCTTAATAGTTCCCAAATGAAGGCTATTATAATTATCCCTATCAGAAGGGCCGTCATTGTTATAACGCTGATAACTTGTTTCTTTTTTCTGTCCATACCTCTCACCAAACGAATTATTTAAATTACATCTCTTAACAACTAAAAATTTTTGGGAATCGAATCCGATTGAATATACTCAGGGTAAACAATTTTTGCAATTTCTATCATTGCTTCACCGATATGCTGATTACTCGTATACAAATACGCTGCTCGAACCGGCATTACATGATTATTCCGCATAGCTTTCATCGACTGAAAAGCAGGCGTATGTAAGAACCGCTCTTCCAAACCTTTATCCATAGTTTGATAGGCCGGAATCAATAAATAATCGGGATTCATATCAATAACTCGCTCATCGGTAAATGATATTCGCGGTGGATAACCTCGATAAGAAGGAGCATTATAAATACCCATATAGCGACTCATATCATCGAAGAAACTTCCCGTTCCGGTATATCCGTCCATGGATGAAACAAAAAGTACACTCCGTCGTTTATCCTCAGGTATTTTATTTACTTGATTCTGTAGCCAATCAATCTCAGTTCTAATTTTACGACTGTAATAAGCCCCTTTCTCAGGCTCTCCCACAAGATATGCCATTGTTTCTATATTTTTAATAGTACTTTCTACCGTTTTTCCGGAATCGACGACTACAGTGGGAATCCCCATTCCGCGTAAGCCGTCAATTACATCTTTAGATGTATATTCCGGTGCCAATACCAAATCCGGTTTTAGCTTTACAATCTTTTCAAAAGGATAACTATACAACTGTGTTTTTACTTGCTTAGCCTTTTCCCATTCCATAGAATACCCTTCATATTTTACCAGCGAGCTGATAGCAGCTATTCGGGACGTATCAATAAGACCTAATAAAACTGTATCATAAGCCGATGTCAGCGTTACAATACGCTTTGGATAATCAGGAATTTTTACAATTACACCATCAGCACTTTCAACCGTTTTGGTATATTTCTCGGATGTAGAATCTATAACCGGATGAACGCTACACCCGGATAAGCTGATTAAGCATAGTATGGCAAGTAAACCGGCAATAATTATCTTTCGATATATTTTCCAAAAAGCCATAAAATTATGCCTCATCGTATGTTTATTTTGATAATATTTAATAAAGATTTTTTTCATAGTACATTCTAAAGGATTTATAGTCTGACCTGCTCGTACCCGACTATAACAGGCACCACCACAGTAATTAATAAAATTACACTGCGTACACATATCAACAACCGGCTCTAAATGAGTCAATAACACACTTTCCTTTTGACTATCTCCCCCGGTAGTAACATGGCCAAGACAATATTCTTCTCGCCCTGCCAAAGAAGCACAAGCATACATCATACCATCCGGACTTACATACATACCGGCCTTATGAAGTGCATAGCAATGTGAAAAAGGAGTATATCCCTTTTGTAATTTATTAACTTTATCAATTTGAGCTATTATAAGTGAACGATGCGTTATATTTTGCCAATATTCCAGCCGATTTAACATTTTATGAACACCGGCCTCCAATATTTGTTCGGTAATAAGTGGTTCTTCTTTTCCCCGACCTTGCGGACGCACCAGATTAAATCCGACTTGCCGCACATTTCCCAAATAATAGGCCAAATCTATAACCTTGTCCAATTTATCCACAGTAACTGCATTAACTACTGTCGTAATACCTATTTCAATACCGGCACTACTTAAAAGTTGAATACTTTTAATTGTATTCATTGTTGAATCACCAAAATCCATATAGGGTCTGTTCACAGCATTGCTATCGGCAAAACCATCCAAGCTAACCCCTATAGCAATTTGATGTTTCTTTATAAATTCTATTTTTCGGTCATCTAACAGCGTCGCATTCGTCTGTATCTGCAATTTTGCCTTGATTTTATGACGTTCTAACCATTCAACACATTTAACTAGCAACTCCCACGCCAATAAAGGTTCACCGCCGGTAAATTGAATGGTAGGCGTACCCGAATACTCAGTTATATACTGCAATGCTTGCTTTGCTGTATTCCACGTCATAGGCTGTTGAGTCTGATTGGCTGCATAGCAATAGGAACACTTCAAATTACATTGGCCTGTTAAAGCCAAAATCAGTAACTGAACTGATTTAGACTGTATTGTATTATCCGCATTACAATTCATGCATGCCATATAGCTCATTACCTTTACCTACTAAATTCAAAATACCGACGGTGATTATCAGTTTGCTTAATTTTTAAATACTAAATATCAAGAAGCAAATTAAAAATAAAATTCACTCCTTTATAATCTGCCACTAGAATGTGTGTGCATAACTAACAGTGTAGTTAAATAGATTATCCCAATATTCCCAATCGCCATTAGTAATTACATTATGTCTGTCTAAAATATTATTAAGATTAATTTGTACGGAATCATTTTCGCCGAAGGCATAGGAAACATATGCATTCAAATTAATTAAATCCGGATTAGTTCCCCCATCACGGTTTTGCAAACGTTTAGTTAACCAATTTAACGCAATACCGGCATCCAATTTATTGTCAGTATAATTTACTCCCGCATTAAATTGAAGTTTTGGATACGCCTGATTCCAAGTTGATACGCCAATATCCCGTTTTTTAGGATTAGAATACGTTGTCCCCAAAGACAATGTTACTTTATCTGTCAATAAGCGTTTGTAATCTAATTCAATACCGACATTTTGGAATTTACCGCCATTAATTCGAACGGTATTCTTACCGGTTTCAGGATCCGGAGCCCAATCAAAGAAGTTTTTAAAGTCCATGTAGAATAAAGCCACTTTCCAGGAGTCTTTTTCAGTTACATGTTTATAACCAACTTCATAGTTCCAGCCTTCTTCCGGTTTTAAATTCGGACCGCTAATCGCCTGATAACCGCCATTTACATATTTAAAAGTATCCGATAAGTTTGGCATCGTAAAGGCTTTACCAACATTCGAATAAATGGATGACTGTTCATCCAATTTATACAGCATCTGCCATTGTGGCATAAATACATTCTGGTCATTTACCGGATCGGAGATTTTTTGGAAACGAGCGCCTAAAATTGTCGTCAATTTAGGATTAATTTCATAAGAATAGCTACCATACAATGCCATATTATTACGACCAGCTCTTACATTGGATGTAGCCGCTGCTGTGCCTTTATAGGTATCTCGCTTACCAATAAACCACCAATGAAAGAATCTTTATTATCTCGTAAACTCCATTCATGTTGAACATCAATACCATATTTACGAGCTAAATAATTACTGGCATTTTCACTCCACTTATTAGTAGCCAAGTTTTTACTTTCACCATACAAATCACGATCGGTGTAAAAAGCTACGGCTTTAGTATTATCATAGTCATAAATCAATGAAAAATTATTCTTTTTATCGTCATAATGATAACGCTTACTTTCTGATGCCTCTGTCGCTTTTGCTTTAGTTAACGTTCCCGGTACTACAATTTGACCATAAGTGGAGTTGGATTCACTACGCATATAACTTAAATCCAAACGTTCACTTAACTTAGCATTTAAGGCAATATTAAATAAATCACCTTTACCGCGTTCATTATAATATTCATATTTACGCTTGCCGTCTAAATCCTTACGATTCGGACTCGTTCTATCAATAGCACCGAAAAACTCTTTACCTACAGCGATATTAAAATCTTTATTGCCGGCAGAAACCAAATACTGTTTATAGCCTAAATTGCCTAACCCAACTTTGGCTTTTACATATTCTTTTTCCGGCGTCGAGGTAATAATGTTAATAACCCCGCCTAGTGCTTCAGCACCATATAACGTAGAAGACGCGCCTTTTACAATTTCAATTCTTTCGACATTTCCGGTAATATACCACTTAAGCTATTTTTACCATTCAAATTAATAGGAGCACCATTAATCAAAATAAGAGCACCACGTTCTAAACCACGAATATTTACACGGCTATCCATGGAACCGTAATCAAGACCGCCAGCCCCATAGGAAAAATTCGTAATCCCCGTTGTAAACGATATAGCGTCAAATACAGTCTTAGCACCTGTATTTTTAATATCTTCTTTAGTTAATACAGTTGTTGCCGCCGGAGTTTCCAAATCTCTCGTTTCTGTACGTTGAGCTGTAACTACAATCGGATCTAATGTATATGAATCATAGGTCTCTTCAGCCGCTAAAGCAATTCCCGTATACAAACAATTTGACACAACACTTAATAAAACCAGCTTTTTTAACACAGATTTGTTCAACACACTCTTTTTTGTCATAATAACCTCTTAACACCAGTACAAAATTAAAAATACCTAATGTGCTTAGTTTTATTTTTAAACACATAAAAATATATTCGAGTTGCAAGAAATTCCCTAATTTTTATCGCAACTGGAATTCTACATTAACACTTGTAGTCGTACTGATTGGTTCATTACCTCTTCTGGCCGGTTCAAATCGCCAACTACTTACTGCATCTAAGGCAGCCTGATCCAGGGTATCACTACCTGATGAATCATTTATCCAAACAGACTCAACACTTCCGTCAACGCCTATAGTTAAACCAACGCCAACACTGCCACGCACATTTTGATTGCGAGCCGATCTTGGATATTTTGGTTTGGGCGTATATGTCGGTACCGGCCTATAAAAAGTAGTATCAACCTCCGTACCGTTAGGATCCCCCTGAATGCCGGTTTCTGTACCGGTACCGAAACCGGCAAGACCACCGCTGCCGGAACCACTGCCACCACTATTAAGAGCTGAATCCAAGCCTGCACTTACTACGCCTTGTTGGATTGTTTCCTGATGTTTAGTAACAATACTATTTTCATTATTACTGGTTAATGGCTCAGAATATTCAGGCAACGCCGTCATAGGCGTTACTGCCGGTAAATTAGCTCCAAAATTTCCACTACCATCACCACCGTCGCCACCGTTATTAGGATTGCCCTTAGGATTAGGATGTTTAATTTCTACATAATCCACCTCAATAATCGATGACATATCATCCGCTTTAGGGATGGCCGGCCATGGCAAAAAAGGAATAACGGTTAATACAACGGCATGAAAAATGAGTGAGGCGACCCAAGGCTTAGTCCACATATTTCGACTATTCATTGAATTCTCTCCTATCTTTCTTCAGCGGCTATAGATACTTTTTGAATCCCTGATTTTTTAGCTGTATCAATAACACTTACTACACGTCCATAATTAACACCCGCATCACCGCGAACAATAATGGCCAGCTCCGGATTTTTACTTTTTTCAGCTTCCAAGCGTGCTTTCAACTGACCTTCCGGAATTCGTTCCTGTTCCAAATAAATGGCTCCGTCCGCCGTTACCGTTATTGGCAATACTTTATCTAAGTTTACTTTAGATGTTGCAGCTTGCGGCAATTGAATAGGAACACTCTTTTGAACAACCATCGTCAACATACTCATCATGAAAAATACCAATAAAAAGAAGATAATATCAATCATAGGTATAATCATCAATTTAGGTTGATGTTCTATTTTCATTGACTTAAGCTTCATGACGTACACCTGCATTCGTATTAATTACATATAAAGAAGCAACATACTCAATATCGGCAATCAATACATTAACACGCTGAGCCAAATATGTATGAATTACCAAAGCCAAAATAGCTACCAATAAACCTGTAGCAGTCGCAATCAAGGCTTCACCGACACCGCCGGTAATAGCAAACGGCTCACCGGATTCGATAGAAAGCACACTAAAAGAACCAATCATACCGACAACAGTACCCAATAGACCTAATAACGGCGATAAGGTAACAATAGTTTCTAAATAATTCAGATATTTCTTTAATTGGAACACTTCGTGCGTAGCAATACTTTCTACCACATCAGCAGCTTTTAAATCTTCAGTACGCTCAACAATAGCCGTTTTAACAATATTACCGGCTACGCCCCCTGCTTCATCACAAAGCGCTTTAGCTTCTTCTAATTGACGAGTACGCAGTAAATTCGGTAATTGTTCTTTTAATAAATCAATATTAGATGATGCCGCCTTGTAACATAAATAACGATTTACACCTATTGTTACGGCTATAATTGAAGCCAGTAAAATAGGATACATAACTAAGCCACCCTTATGAAATAATGCTAAAATTTCCACGATTTTAAATCCTCCTTGATAAACACATCTCACAAAACTATAAAAAAAGGACACATCTACGAAGATGTGTCCATAATAAAACGAATGTTTATATTATCGCTAATCCCCTTCCATCG
>ENA-OQIW01000086-OQIW01000086.1-human-gut-metagenome-genome-assembly--contig:-NODE-86-length-20229-cov-1.654363_pt1 | contig 20229 bp, 23 predicted proteins | sample MGYA00242586_ERZ504751 | MGnify/ENA primary metagenome ERZ504751 (study PRJEB26092, sample SAMD00036349) | human gut metagenome | host: Homo sapiens | study: EMG produced TPA metagenomics assembly of...
GGAGGTTCTTTCCTTTTCTATAAGAATTTTTTACCGACCCCCAGTTTAACTGGGGGTTTTGTCATGCCTATTCGGCGTACAATAAAAGAGCTCTCTTCGCAAAACTCACGAAGAGAGCTCTTATTGGTTACTAATATTTATACTATTTAATATTAAAAATTCGTTTACCGTTTTCAAGGGTAATGGCTGCTATTTCGTCTGCTTCCATACCACGTAAAGCGGCAATTTCCTGTGCTACGAACTGAGTCTTGCTCGGATCGTTACGACGCCCTCTGAATGGTGGCGGTGTCAAATACGGCGAATCCGTTTCAATCAATAAGCGATCGAGCGAAACCTGTTTGGCCACTTCTTTAAGCTTTGTAGACTTCGGAAATACTACCGGACCGGCAAAAGAAATATAAAAACCCATTTTAATGGCTTCTTTCGCCATTTCCCAACTGCCGGAATAGCAATGGAAGATACCGTAGTTCCCCTTGCCGTCATTGCGGAGCGTATCCATAATATCGCCGTGCGCATCGCGGTCATGAATAATAATCGGCAAATCCACTTCGCGGGCTAGTGCCAATTGGCGTTTGAATTCACGCATTTGCGTTTCACGGTCGGAAAAATCATAGTAATAATCCAAACCGATTTCGCCGATAGCTCTTACCCGGTCATTATTAAGAGCTTGTTCTTTAAAATATTCATAATCCGCTTCCGTCACGTCTTTCGATTCGTGAGGATGCACGCCTACGGCTGCATACACATAATCGTATTTCTCAGCCAAAGCAATGGCTGATTCAGCGGTACCGCGGTCAACGGCAGGACACATAATATAGCGAACACCTTGTGCTCGGCAATCTGCCAACATGGCTTCGACGGTCATTGTCGAAACGATTGTCGTTAATATGCGCATGCGTATCAAATAATTCCATCTTATTTCACCAAGCTTCCCGGAATAAGCGATTCAATGTTGGTTACTTCTAAGTTATCGGCAAAGTCGGAGGCCGATAAAATCATGCCGTACGATTCAATACCCATGAATTTCTTTGGCGCCAAGTTGGCAAGATAAATGACTTTTTTGCCAATCATATCTTCCGGTTCGTAGTACTGGGAAATACCGCTTACTACGGTGCGTTCTTCCACGCCCACATCTAAGACAAATTTTAAAAGTTTCTTGGATTTTTTAACTTTTTCACAGGAAATAACTTTAGCCACGCGCAAGTCGAGTTTGGCAAAATCGTCATATTCCACATTGTCTTTAATCGGTGGAATTTCCTGTTCACCTGCTTCGGCAGTTTCATTGGTACGGTCTGTTTCATCCGCACTTTCCGTACCTGTTTTAGCGGCCGCTTTTTCCTCTGCTTTAGTTTCAGTAGCTGCCGGTGCATCTACCATTTCAGGTACTTCGAAGCGAGGGTAAATCGGTTCCCCTTTTACTACTTTCGTGCCACTCACTAAACCGCCCCACTGACGTACATCGTCGATTTTGGCATCGGCGAAACCGGTAATGCCTAATTGATCCCAAATTTTAGGCGCGCCCGTAGGAATTACAGGATCCACAAGCACGGCAATAATGCGAAGTGCTTCCGCCAAATGATACATTACGGTCTGCAATTTTTCAGCATCCCCTGCTTCAGCCCCTTTAGCAAGTACCCAAGGCATAGTTTCGTCAATATATTTATTGGTACGGCTGATAAAGGCCCAAACTGCTTTCAACGCACGGTTCAAATCAAAGGCTTCCATGTAGGTTTCATAATCTTTAACCGTAGCTTCAGCCATAGCTGCTAAATCTTTGTCGTATTCGCTAACGGAAGGCATGGCCGTAATCACACCGCCGTGATATTTTTCAATCATCGCAACGGTACGATTTAACAAGTTACCTAAGTCGTTAGACAAATCGGAGTTAACGCGCTGTACAAAGTTAGGCAATGTAAAGTTACCGTCATTGCCCAAGTGAATTCCACTCAATAAGTAGTAACGAAGGGCATCGGAACCGTACATATTAATGAGCGGAATCGGATCCACCACGTTGCCGAGGGATTTACTCATTTTGGTGCCGTCTACAACGAGCCAGCCGTGGCCGAATACTTTTTTTAGGAATCGGCAATTCAAGGCTCATGAGCATAATCGGCCAAATGATGGAGTGGAAACGTACGATTTCCTTACCTACCAAGTGAATGTCAGCAGGCCAGAATTTTTTGAATAAGCTGTCATCTTCTTCCAATGGATTCAATGCACTGATGTAGTTAACAAGGGCATCAAACCATACGTACACAACATGTTTAGGGTCAAACGGTACTTTAATGCCCCAATCAAAGCTGGTACGGGATACGGCCAAATCTTCAAGGCCCTGTTTAACGAATTGAATCATTTCGTTACGGCGTGCTTCCGGCTGGATGAAATCAGGATTTTCGTCGATAAATTTTAGCCATTGATCGGCGTATTTACCCATTCTGAAGAAATAGCTTTCTTCTTCGACCTGTTCTACAGGACGACCGCAATCAGGACAAGTATGGTTAGGGCCCAATTTTTGTTCGGTCCAGAATGTTTCATCCGGTGTGCAATACCAACCTTTGTATTTAGCTTTGTAAATATCGCCTTTGTCATAGGCTTTTTGGAATAAGTACTGAACTACTTTTTCATGACGTTTTTCCGTAGTGCGGATGAAATCATCATTGGAAATGTTAAGGCTTTCCATAATTCTTGGAAGCCGGTAACAATTTTAGTGTAGTATATAAGCGGCGTAATCCCCATTGCTTCAGCAGCACGTTGGATTTTTTGGCCGTGTTCGTCAGAGCCTGTCAAAAAGCGCACATCATAGCCGGCGCGGCGTTTGAAACGTGCTACCGTATCGGCAATGGTCGTACAATAAGTATGACCGATATGAAGCTTGGCACTTGGGTAATAAATTGGTGTTGTAATATAAAATCGTTTGTTGGTTGTATCTGACATACAATAACCTCCTCTTATTCTATAACAAGGTGTAGCCTTCTGAATTTAATTATTTATCATTCACGGTTTCATCAATCTAAACATTTAATGCCTAATCGATTTATGTGTCCTGTGCCGCTTCAACGGCATTATACACATCGCGTCTGGCTACGCCCAGTCGTTTGGCAACTTCGCGTATTGCTTCTTTTTTAGCCGTTCCGGCTTCCATAAGCATCATCACAGCACTTACATAATCATCGGTTGACATTGTTTCCGTCGTCTCCGCCTCAGCCTCAACGGTGACGGCACCGCCTACGACTAAAACAAATTCACCCTTAATAGTAACCAAATCCTCCGCTTTTTGCAAAGCTTCCAAGTTGGTACGCACAAAAGTTTCGAACTTTTTAGTCAACTCCCGCCCTACCACAATAGGACGATTGCCTAAATATTTATATAACTCCTGTAATGAAGCTTGTAAACGATGAGGCGCTTCGTAGAACAATAAAGTGCCTTCATATGTAGCCACGCGCTCCAACAATTCTTTGCGGTGACTGCTTTCTTTGGTAAAAAGCCTAAAAAAGTAAATTCCCTCGTATCGAGCCCGCACGCAATGAGTGCCGTCAAGGCCGCATTCGGCCCGGGTAACGGTACCACAGGAATTCCCGCGTCTATGGCCGCTAATACAAGATCGGCGCCCGGATCGGAAATAGCCGGCATACCTGCATCACTGATAACCGCCACATCGTGACCGCTTAGTAACAACTCCATTAAGGCTCTTCCTTCGCATCCTTATTATGCTCATGATAGGATATTAAAGGCTTTTTAATATCAAAATGTTTTAACAATAAGCCGCTGTGCCGCGTGTCTTCGGCCGCTATGGTATGCACTTCCTGTAAAACACGGACAGCCCGATAGGTCATATCTTCCAGATTGCCTATGGGCGTAGGTACTAAATATAAAGTTCCTTTAGTCTCTGTCATACCAACTACGCACCTCCTCACTGTACACATTCGGTGTGTCATAAATATATAAAGGGGCTTCTGTAATTAAACCGACCTGCCCCGCCTTACGCGCTTCAATGAGAACCAATTTAGCCGCTTTGCCCGGCATACTATGGACAAAACGCATTCGCTTCGGTTCTAATTTTGCTGCTTTTAAAGCACCCAATAAATCCATCAGTCGACTTACCGGGTAAATCCAAAAAGCCTGTCCCTGATATTTTACGAGCTTTGCTGCTGCCCTTGCAATATCAGAAATATCATACATCGTCTCATGACGAGCTAAACTCACATCAGAAGATTGGGGTATTGCTCCCTGCGCAGCCGTAAAATATGGTGGATTGATAAGAATTGCATCAAATCGCTCCACCCATTCAGGACCTTCAAGCTTACAGTAATCTGCTTCAACCAAAGAAATTTCCACTTCTTTTTGATTTAATGTAATATTACGGCGTGCTAAATCGGCCAGCACCGGATTCACTTCAACGGCCGTAATCTGCTTGGCGCCGAGAGCGTCATGAGTAAAGGAATTACCCCTGTTCCCGTGCCTAAATCGGCATAGCGGCGCTTTTCACTAAGTTTTGGAAAATGCGCCAGTAATACCGCATCAATGGCAAAGCGAAATTGGTCGGTCCGCTGCCACAGCTTCATTCCGCCAATCAATAAATCGTCCAGTCGCTCCTCGTTATTCTTCATCAGGCAATACGATATCAGTCCACGGCAAGTCGATAGTACGACCTTCTTCCAGCTGTACTTTTACCGTTTTCTTGTTGCGATTAATCTTCAATACCTTGCCCATGCCTTCATCGGTTACTACATCTTTACCGATGCCCGGCGGTTCTATAATAACGGGCGCCACTTTAGTTTTCTGCGTATATAAATCGCCGCCTTTGGCATACAAATCATTTTCATAATTTAAGCAGCACATCAAACGCCCACATACACCGGAAATCTTCGTTGGATTAAGGCTTAAATTCTGATCCTTAGCCATGCGAATCGATACGGGTGAAAAATCCCCCAGGAATGTGGCACAGCATAAAGCACGGCCGCAAGCACCGATACTGTTTAAAATTTTAGCTTCATCGCGCACCCCTACCTGACGCAATTCAATACGCGTACGGAATACGGTGGCTAAATCTTTAACCAAATCACGGAAGTCAATGCGTCCGTCAGCGGTAAAGAAGAAGATGATTTTATTCATGTCAAAAGTATATTCAACATTGATAAGCTTCATCGGCAATTTGCGATTGGCAATTTTTTCCAAACAAATCTCAAACGCCTTTTCTTCACGCTGCTTATTTTTTTCTACTTGTTTGTAATCTTTCGGGGTGGCCTTACGGATTACGCTTTTAAGCGGTTGAATTACCGATTCTTCGTCCACTTGACGCGGTGCAATTACCACATCGCCGAATTCAAGACCGCGAGCCGTTTCAACAATAACACCGTCACCTAAGTTCAAGCTGGCACCACCGGAGCAAAATAATAAATTTTACCCGCTTTTTTAAATCTAACACCGACTATGGTTGTCACTGGGTGTCCTCCTTTAAGGCTTGGCGAAGGGCAAGCAATACGCCATCCATAACCAAACCTGCTTTCACATTTAATCGAAGTGCCTCTTCCGCCGCCAGCGTTTCCCGCTCTACGGTCAATAAGGTTTTCACCTTCCATGACGGTAATATTTGCAATAAACGCTCTTTATGGAGAGGACACTGTAGTACATCATCCGGCGCACCGGCTCTTAAAGCCATCATGTCGCGCGCCAAAAGCCGCAACCAGCCCATTAACTCGCGCATGTCATCGCGTTTAAGGGATTCTGTTTGCAGACTCAACTGTGTAAAAAACAAAGCTTTCGGCAGCTGTTCCAGCATTTTTACGGTCTGTTCCAATAGTGGCAACGTGCCTCTCAGGACCAGCTCACGAACCAAATCAGGATTGCCCTGACCGGCTCCCAAAGCTTGTTGTAAATCTTCGGTAAAACCTTCCTTACGCAGTGCCGCCGTAATAATATCATTACTTACCGGTCCGAAAGGAACCAGCATGCACCGTGATTTAATAGTAGGTAACACCGAAGCAATTTGATTCGTTATAATTATGAAAAAAACATCAGCCGGCGGCTCCTCAATGGTTTTTAACATGGCATTGGCCATAACTGCATTAGTCGTTTGAAAATCTTCTACGATAACAACTCGCCGGCCGCCACCGGTACGCCCTAAATAGGAACTTAACAGCTCATACCACTGCTCTACCTTCAGCATATTCTTCATCGGCCGTAACCAAAAGCCTGACCGCCATCAACGTAAATAGGAAGGCCTTCCGCTTCCGTTTTTTTCTCCGATTCGCCATCCGCTTGACGAGCATTCGCTACCGCTTCTAAAAACTGAGCGCCGCCGTCAGCCGAAAAGACTTGTCGGCCTATTAATAAAGAAGCTAAGCCAATAGCCGTATTTTAAATTTTCCCCAGTCCCTTTTCCCCATAAAATAACAAACTATGGGGTAAGGTACCGCGCTCTACCAAGATCGTCAAATGGTCGATTGTACCTTTTGACCGATAACTTGCTCAAAATACGACATGGTGCCTCCTCAATGTATTACAACATATTTATTATATACCGTGAAGCCCCTAAAAAACAACTCAAAGCGAAGGCTCTAAGTCATTCAATACGGCAGCTACTGCGTTATACACATCCTCATGAATGGCTTCTATGGAGCGAAGATTCATATGCTCATCGGCACAGGCAATACGTGCCAATTATAACGTGCCACCAATTCATCATAGGCTCCGTGAACACGGCCAAATACGCATGGTCTTTCTCATGAATATCGCCGGTAGCGCCACCGGTTTTATGTTTGCGCTCCGCCATAAGTGCTTCGCTCACTGCAAGGGGCATATCCAGTAAACATACCGCATCAGGTCGCGGTAAGCCGAATTTTACGAACTCAAAATCTTCCAACCAGTCGAGGAATGCCTTGCGTTCCGCCGGGTCTTCATATTTTACCATTTGATGTACCATATTGGAGGTCGTATAGCGATCGGCTAAAATAATCCCCCCTTCTTCGTAGAAGTTTTGCCAATCCATGCGAAAAGAAGCAAATCTGTCCACAGCGTATAAAGAGCTGGCCACGAAGGGATTTACATCGGACGGTTTTTTACCGAAATCACCGGCTAAATACATCTTTACCGGCATGGCAGCCGGACTGTCGTAATTGGGAAAACTCACGGATTTTACCTTATAGCCTTCTTTGAGTAAACGTTCTTTCAATAGCGCCGTCTGCGTAGCTTTACCGCTACCGTCGCCACCTTCAATAATTATTAAACGGCCCACGGGTCACACCTCATTTACTAATAATACGAATTGTTTTTAATGTTTTATCAGCACAGCCATTTGGCAAAAAGCCCATGGCTTGCCGCTCTTTGATATAGGCCAACACCGCCGGTGTAATTCGTTCGCCTACGCTGACAAAGGGAATCCCCGGCGGGTAATAACTGATAGTCTCACCACTGATTTGCCCTGCCGTCTCCGCAAGGGCCACAGTTTCTGTTTTACTGTAAAAAGCCTCCCGTGGCGTCAGTACCACTTCCGGACTTGGCAAACGCGTACCCGTAGCCAGTGGCTTTGCCTGAGGCTTGATTGCTTAAATTCCTTTACATTCGCCGCCACCTTACTTACCGCATCGACCAGTCGTTTAATACTGTCCTTGGTATCGCCTAGCGTAATGAGCACCAACACATGATAAGCCTGTACCAATTCTACCTCGATACCTTCCTTGCGAAGCATTTTTCCGCTTTCTACACCGGTCAAGCCGAGCTCATAAAAATCAATGAGCACCTTGGTCGCATCATAATCATATAAACCGTTAAAATCTTCCGCAGCCGGTACATTAATCCCCGGAATGTTCTGCAAATCCCGGCGCAATTCCTGTGCCAGCATTTCCGCCTTGGTGACTAACTCACGGCCTTTTGTCGCCATTTGATGCCGCGCCATATCAAGGCTGGCCAGAAATATATAATTAGGACTGGTACTTTGCAAAATCTGATGCACCTGCGTGATGCGTCGTTCATTAATGAGCATATCCTGTCCATGAAGCATCGATGTTTGTGTTAAAGATCCGATTAATTTATGCGTACTTTGTGCCACTAAATCGGCGCCGCAGGCCAAGGCACTTTTAGGTAAGTTTTTACCAAACGGCAAATGGGCTCCATGAGCTTCATCTACAAGAACAATAACACCTTTCTTATGAGCTAATAATACTATAGCTTCTAAATCAATGGCAATGCCATAATAATTCGGGTTTACCAAAACGATGGCTTTCGCCTCCGGATGCTCGTTTAAGACTGTTTCTACTTCACTAGGTGTAGTCCCCAACGGTACACCGAAGCGCTCGTCAAAACGCCCTTCCAAGTAGACCGGCTTGGCGCCACTTAAAATTAAACCGCCCATTACTGAGCGGTGTGCTTCACGGGGAATAATAATCGTATCACCGGCACCGACTGTGCCCATAATCATTGTTTCAATTAAAGCGGTGGTTCCGTTTATAGAAAACCAAGTGTAATCGGCCCCATATAATTGAGCCGCCAAATCTTGCGCTTCTTTTAACGAACCTTCCGGTTCATGTAAATCATCCAGCGCATACATCACGCCTAAATCATACGGCAGTGCCGGATCCATCCATGCTTTTAATGTAGCAGGCGCTCCTACGCCTATTTTATGACCTGGTGTATGAAACGGCACGAAATGCTCTTCTTTATAAGCCTCCAACGCTTCTACAAAAGGCATGCGTGACTGATTTAATGCTATATTATTACGTTCCCTATTATTATTTTTCGTTTGTGTATGTGTTTTCAAAATAAAACCTCTGTTTGCTTATTTTTATATACATACAATTATACCATTTTATAGTAATGGCGGTGTATCTATTTGTTATTTTATAAATACTAAATCGCTATTTATAATTTTCTACAAAATATTGACGTAATTCCCGGCCCCGCTCATTGCTCGTTTTAATGCGATCCAAAGCCTCACGTAAGGAATCCTGCAACCGATAGGTATTAAGCTCTGCCGGTTTGACCCAAGCAAAGTCTGTGTGTTCGTCCGACAATACTACATCACGATTATTTGCTTTGGCAATGAAGATGACCCCTGTCAAAAACTGCAATTTATTGCGTTTGTAGGACCACAGACCGGCTACATCCAGCAGTTCGACCGTAAGACCGGTTTCTTCACGAACTTCTCGTAACGCCGCATCATGTAAATCTTCACCAAACTCAAGACCGCCACCGGGAAATTCCCATGGTCTGAGTCCTTCTCTATCCTTTTTTTGTAATAATAAAATATCGCCATCGCAAAAAATCATACATTTCACTGACATTCCCATACGCCTTGTTTGGCGTGGCCCGGCAGGAAACGAACGTTGCTTACGCGGTTTATGATTTTGTCGTACGAACATGTAATCCTCCGTTCTCCCTTATATCGAAAAAAGGAGACTATAGCTCCGTATAGTCTCCTGTGTTTACGCTAAAGCTTACTTGCTATAAGCGGCCGCATATTGCGTACCTAGCGTTACATATTTTTCCATTTGCTGAATAACATCTCGCAACTGATGTTTACTCAATGTTGTTAACTCTTTGCCTCTGGCGGCATAATTAATAATGTGAGAAATCTCGAAACCACTATATCCCAGCACCGATAAGCGGTTCGATAAACTTTGAATCTTGTTCATAATCGAACCTCCTTTGTTATTCTTATAACTTACAGCGATTTGGGTTAAAACCAACTGCTAAAAAGTGGTTGGGTTATTACCACATACCCGTACGACTGCTCAGGAATGTTCAAGATTATGACATTGTTGGGTTTAAAGTTCATCCTCCTCAAGCATTAACACTGACAATCTATCCGGATAATAGAGTTATTATATCGAAATTATTAAAACTTGTCAAGTGTTATTATTAAATATTCTCACTTAACCGTTATTTTAAAACCATACGCAATCAGCATTACGCGACTATTATTGACGACGACCTTTACGTGGGTTGTATAAATTCATACCTTTGTCGAGCCCTACCTCTAAGGTGCCTAAAATAGCTTTAGCCATATCTTCAATGCCTTTATTCACCTTATCCTGCTGTTCTTCCGGGAACGGTGCCAATACATGGTCGATAACCGTCCATTGCGGTAACGGTCGGCCGATACCGAAACGGAAATGAGGAAACTCTGATGTGCCCATATGAGCAATGAGGGATTTAATCCCATTATGCCCACCGGCACTGCCATTAGGGCGAATACGGATTTTACCAACCGGCAAATCCATATCATCGTAGACACAATATACATCGGCCGGATCTATTTTATAATACCGCATCAAAGGGCCTACCGATTCACCACTGGCATTCATAAACGTCTGCGGTTTAACCAAAAGAACCTTCTCGCCGTCAATTGTTATCGTCGTAATGAGCGCTTTAAAATCTTCACGCCATGGCGTATGAGCTTCTTTCGCCGCCATAGCATCGATGACCATAAAGCCTATATTATGTTTTGTCTTTTCATATTCACGGCCCGGATTCCCGAGCCCTACAACCATTTTCACTGTTACATCCTTTATCTACGAAAAACAGAACCTCCGGAAAGGATTCCGGAGGTTACACACATCGCTCTACAGAGGCATAAACAGCCATGCAGAGAAAAATTATTTGTCAAACAAATTACTTACGGATACTTCGTGGAAGATACGCATAATAGCTTCACCCAATAAAGGCGCTACCGACAAGGACGTAATATTTGGTAATTTATGTTCTTCCGGTAAATCAATTGTATTGGTTACGATTAATTCCTTAATATTGGAGTTTTCAATGCGTTCGCAAGCAGGGTCAGTCAATACAGCATGCGTTACACAAGCCATAACAGATTTAGCACCGAATTCTTTAAGTGCTTTAGCCCCTTCAACCAAAGAGCCCGCTGTATCAACGATATCATCGATAATGATGCAGTTCTTACCTTCTACATTACCGATTAAGTTCATAACTTTAGCCACACCCGGTTGCGGACGTTTCTTTTCGATAATCGCAATCGGCGCACCGATACGATCGGCCAAATCACGAGCACGCGTTACACCGCCAAGGTCAGGCGATACAACGATTAAATCTTCCATTTTCTTTTCGTTAATGTATTTTGCCAAAATGGAGGCACCGAATAAGTGGTCCACCGGCACATTGAAAAAGCCTTGAATCTGACCGGCATGAAGGTCAATTGTTACCAAACGAGTGATGCCGGCTGTCTGCATTAAGTCAGCTACCAATTTAGCCGTAATCGGTTCACGACCGCGAGTTTTACGGTCCTGACGAGCATAGCCATAGTACGGTACTACCGCCGTAATGTGACGCGCAGAGGCACGTTTTAAGGCATCAGCCATAACTAATAACTCAATTAAATTATCATTTACCGGATAGCTGGTAGGTTGCACGATAAATACATCTTTACCGCGTACGCTTTCATCAATCATAATCTGTACTTCGCCATTGTTGAAACGACCTACGAACGCTTCGCCTAAAGGTAAGCCTAAGTAATCACAGATTTCTTTCGCCAACTCCGGATTCGCATTACCTGTGAAAATTTTAAGTTTCTTACCGTCTTCAAATGCCATGATTCAATACCCCTTTTGCTAATTAATAACTTCGTTGCTCCTAGCAAACCTCATCTTTATTATTGTATACTATTACCGTCTTTATTGCAAAAAAGTAAACAACTTTTTTCTATTTTTTCTTAAATGTATCGTCAGTCACCCAGTTTTCTTTTACAATCTGACGAGCCCGACCTACCGCCAAAGATTTAGCCGGTACATCTTTGGTAATGGTGGAACCGGCGCCGATATAACTGTAATCACCTACCGAAACCGGGGCTACCAAATTAGAGTTACAGCCCACAAAAGCACCGTCACCGATTTTAGTACGGTGTTTTAATTTGCCGTCATAGTTAACCGTAATTGTACCGCATCCTATATTAACGCCGCTGCCCACATCACTGTCACCAATATACGATAAGTGTGGGAATTTAGTCCCTTTACCGACAATACTGTTCTTCACTTCCACAAAGTTACCGATATGAACGGATTCGCCGATAACTGTATCAGGGCGTAAATGTACATACGGTCCGATATCGGCACCGTCTTTTACTTCACAATCATGAGCATAGGTAAAATGCATAACCACTTCGTTGCCCACCTTTACATTGGTTAAACGACTATGTGGTCCGATTTTGCAACCTTCACCGATAACCGTTGACCCTTCAAGCAAGGTCCCCGGTAAAATTACCGTATCGGCACCGATTACAACTTCCGGTGCAATATAAGTGGATGCGGGATCGATAATCGTCACACCGAGGTCCATGAAATGACGGTTCGTGCGCTCACGCAAAATACGTTCTGCTTCCGCCAATTGTGCTCGGGAGTTAACGCCTAACGACTCTTCTTCGTTGGTCATCATATAGGCACTTACACGGTCACCCTGATTTACCAAAATACCTACCACATCGGTAATATAGAGTTCGCCCTGCGCATTGTCATCGGATAACTGTTCCAAACACGGCCATAGCTTCTCACTGTCAAAGGCATACATACCGGTATTGATTTCCTGTACCGCCAACTCTTCCGGTTTGCCGTCTTTTTGTTCCACAATGCGAAGAACCTTACCCGTCCCTTCTTCGCGAATAATGCGGCCGTACCCGGTCGGATCAGCCATATGAGCCGTCAACACAGTAGCCGCTGCACCGGTTGCTTCATGTTCGGCTAACAGCGCTTCCAACGATTCACGCGTTACGAGTGGCGTATCACCGCAGAGCAATAATATGGTCCCTTTGTAATCACCTAATAAAGGTTTGGCCTGCTTAACAGCATGGCCGGTGCCTTTTTGCTCGGTCTGGGTCACGAATTCAGCAGCCTCACCCAAGTACGCCTGCACTTGTTCACCGCCAAAACCGACAATTACAACATTGCGTTCTGTGCCCACTGTTTTTACGGTTTCAAGTACGCGTTCCACCATAGGCTTGCCCGCTACGGGATGCAATACTTTCGGTAGTTTAGACTTCATGCGGGTCCCTTTACCGGCCGCTAAAATCAAAGATGTAATAGGTTTCATACAATTAGGCCTCCTTATCAGCCTCTAAATTTACAGGTTCGATATCAATACTGCGTGTTTCTTCATTAACACCATTAAGAATTAAGAGTGCTTCGCAATCTTTTACAACTTTAGGATCCGGCGTCGATACCAGTACACCGATACCAACCACGGTGCCGCCCATTTCGGTAACCAGCTCCCGCATGCCGTTCGCCGTACCGCCGGCTTTCATAAAATCATCAATGAGCAATACTTTGGATTTAGGCGGAATGGCCCGTTTCGTAAGCGACATAGTCTGAATGCGACGATTCGATCCGGTCACATAGTTAATACTGATAGACGAACCTTCTGTCACCTTGCTGTCACGGCGCGCAATAACAAGGGGTTTGTTAAAAGCTCGCGCCACCATAACCGCCAACGGAATTCCTTTTGTTTCTACCGTCATAATATAGTCCGGGTTCCGGTCGGCAAAGCGAGTCATAAAAATCTCGCCTAAACGGCTGGCAATATGCCAATCATATAAAATATCCGACATATACAAGAAACCACCCGGAATTACGCGGTCCGGTTCTTGTAAACGCTGCTGTACTTCACGAAGGACAGACATGGCCCGCTCCCCTTGCCGATACGGGATAAAGCGAACACCACCGGCTACTCCGGCCACCGTTTCCAAGGTGCCTAAGGAAAAATGTTGCAAAGCTGTTTTCACGGAACTTAAATCTTCGCTGAGTGTGGACTTTGCAATATCAAAAAAATCGCAAAAATAGCGTAAAGATATCAATTCTTGCGGAGAATCTACCAACAGTTTAGTAAGCGCTACCATGCGCTCAACGCGTCGCACTTTTTCCACTGTATACCTCCTTATACAAAAAAATAACGTTGCCGACTATGCCAACAACCTTGTTCTCTTTTAAGGATACCACAAAACGTTCGGAAAATACATACTTTAAAGGTAAAAATCCATACATTCAAGGTTAATTTTTATCTGAACGTTCGTAGTTTGCAAGTATCTTTCAAGAGTGGATAGTCAAAACATCCATTACCTATCAAACATTACGACTAGCCCATTCCGTATTTTGAATAACAAAAGAGACTATAACCTAAACGAAGAAATGAATCCTCGTTTTTGTTACAGCCTCTTTAGCTGCATTTTAGATGTTAATAAATAATTGAATTCATAAAAGTAAATTCATACATAGTACTAACGCTTCTCTAAAATCTTATTCTCTTATTCTAAAATATAAACCTTAACGGTTTGTCGACCAAAATCTATGGCCTCGCATGAGAATCCATGGCTAAATCGATACGATTACCAATAATATCGCCGCCGGTATCATCCGCGACTGCATATCCGTAGCCCTCGACATAAACCGCTGTGCCTAACGGAATCACATCAGGATCCACTGACACATACCCACGTTTCAATAAATTGCCTCGTGCCGTATATGAAGAATTACCCGGATCATATGCGGAATAGGCTGTGGCATTCATCGTCATCGTCTTCTTATACTCTGTCGGAATACCGCGCTCTTTAGCTAAGAGCTCCATTGTCTTGCTGTCCACTTCACCGGTTACGGTTAATCCGTTTGCTTCTGGAAACGTTTTAAGGCATTGGCTGTGCCATTGCCGAAAATACCGTCAATCGAACCCGGTGAAAAACCACTGTGGGCTAAACGAGCCTGCAAATCGGAAACCGAGCGACCTCGATCACCAAAACGTGACACTTCTACGCTATTGCGCACATTGCGAGACTGTTGTGCTGCTGCAAATTTCTTATTGTTCTCTTTCATCGCTGCCAAGGTGTCGCTATCCACCTTACCCGTAGCGGATAAGCCGTTTTGTTTTTGGAACATGCGCACTGCATATTCCGTATTATTACCAAAAACACCGTCAGCTGTATCAACCAAGTACCCTTGCGTTATCATCAAACGCTGAACAAATTGTACTTCGCTGCCGCGATCGCCGCGTCCTACATCAGCCAATACTACTGAAGTACAAGCCATTAGAAACGTTAAGAGAACTGTCACTATTCTAAGTTTTCTCAATATTTCCACCTCGTATCTAAATGCAATACTATTTTACTTTATTTTGGGAATTTTGTCAAAATTCGCCCCCTTTTATCAATTATAATCACCACTTTAATCAAAATAAACGGGGCTTTTTCCCACTTCGATTAATATCTTCGATATAGTTATTCATTTAGCCGTATATTTAGTTGACCCTAGCATGTCTCAACGGGGAAACTAAAAGGACTGCTACTCTTTCTTAAAAGTAACAGTCCCAGCATCAATCGTTATCGTTTCAAACGATTATACTAAATGATTTTTATGGAAAAACGGATCTTCCGGTTCAGTTAATTTCACTTCCGGAGTAAAGAAGCGAAGCATAATATAACCGAAAATACCGGATACAATAGAACCTAAGAAAATACCGACTTTGGCAATCTCCTGCGCATGGCCCGGCGGGAATGCCAATAAATTAACGAAAAGACTCATGGTAAAACCTACACCACAACAGAGGGATACGCCGTAAACATGTTTCCACGTAAGTGGCTTAGGCATCGGTACAATCTTCGTTTTAACAAGAACAAACATGATACCGAAAATGCCGATTTGCTTGCCCACGAAAAGGCCCAGGGAAATCCCCAAAATAACCGGATGCATAAGTTCGGACCACTGGAAGTCGCCAAAGGAAACGCCCGCATTGGCAAAACCGAACAACGGTATGATAAGGAACGTAATCCAACCGCCCAATGCCTCATGCCAATCATTTAACGGCGATAATTCCACGCCGTTACGCAACACTTTGGACGGAATCGTCATGGCTAAAATTACACCAGACAAAGTAGCGTGTAAACCGGATTTGAAGATACAGAACCAAAGAGCTACGCCAAGAATAATGTACGGCCACGGGCTGACTACGTCTTTTTTATTCAATAATAAGAGCAATACAAAAACAAGAACCGCACCACCCAAGTACATAAACTCTAAGGAAGGTGTATAGACAGCGGCAATAATTATTACGGCAATTAAATCGTCAACTACGGCCAAGGTTGTCAAAAATACTTTCGCTGCCAACGGTACTCGCGATCCCAATAAGGAAATAATACCGATGGAAAAGGCAATATCCGTTGCCGTCGGAATCGCCCAACCGCGAACCAATTCGCTTTGGTTATAAGTAAAAAACGTATATATCAAAGCCGGCATTAAAACACCGAATACGGCCGCAATGGTCGGTAACAAGCGTTTAGCATTTGTATTTAGCTCGCCTTCGAGCATTTCATGTTTTACTTCAAGGCCGACGCCTAAGAAAAATACGGCCATTAATACATCGTTAATCCAATGAGATACGGATAAAGGACCTACGTACGTATGCAATATTTCTTCGTACTGCGGACCGAACGACGAATTAGCTACGAGCACGGCCAGTACTGCCGTTAACAGCAATAAAATGCCCCCCGTAGCCGGCGCTTGAAAAACTTTTTTAAGACTCTCCATATGTTTCCTTCACTTTCTCACACATTCATAACCTCTCATAAGCTTCATCACATTTTATAATTTATGGTGATGCGCTAACTTAACTAATTCCTCTGCACTACTTAGTATACCCTATTCAAAATAAAACTGGCAATAAAATAAAGAGGTTTATTGAATTTTCAATAAACCTCTTAGTATACAATTTTATATTGTTAAAATCCCCAACAACGCTGTAGGAACTCCAATACCAACCTATCAATAATTACTATAAAACTAATCTTCTTTCCGTTCTAAGGCACTTACATCAGGCGTTAAGAATCTAAGTACTAAATACCCTAACACACCGGAGAGAATGGAGCCCATGAAAATACCGACTTTCGCCATTTCCTGAGCATGACCGGCCGGAAATGCCAATAAATCGACGAACAAGCTCATAGTAAAGCCAATCCCGCAGCAAAGAGCAATGCCGTATACGTGAGACCAAGTTGCATGAACCGGCATGTCAACCAATTTAGTTTTAACTAAAACAAATACGGTAGCAAATACGCCAATTTGTTTACCTAAGAAGAGTGCTAAAGAAACACCGAGTACAACCGGATGGAATAAATCGGAGTATGTAAAGTCCCCAAAGGATACCCCGGCATTAACAAAGCCGAACAGCGGTAAGATTAGGAAGGTAATCCATTTGATTAACGCATTGTTCCACTGCATTATCGGTGAAATCAAACGACCCGTGCTGTATTTAGCCCGATACGGTATGGTCATGGCCAGAATAACACCGGACAATGTCGCATGAAGACCGGATCTAAAGATACAGTACCATAAGCCGAGGCCGAGAATAATATACGGAATAGGATGGAAAATCCCTCTTTTATTCAGTATCATCAAGAGAACAAAAATCACTACCGCCAATCCCATGAATAAAAATGACAAAGATTCGGTATACACGGCAGCAATGATAATAACCGCAATCAAATCATCCACAACAGCCAATGTAGTAAGTAATACTTTCATGCTACCGGAACGCGCGTCCCCAATAAAGAAACTACGCCAATGGAGAACGCTATATCCGTCGCTGTCGGAATAGCCCAACCTCTATGGTATAAAGGGTTGGCATGGTTAAATGCGAAATAAATAATGGCCGGAACCATAACACCGCAACAAGCGCATATGGTCGGTAAAATACGCTTCGCATTCGTATTTAATTCACCGTAAATCATTTCATGCTTAATTTCAAGACCAACGCCTAAGAAGAATATGGCCATTAAAACATCGTTAACCCACAAATCAACCGGGAATGGTCCCAACGGTAGTTTTAAGAACATAAAATACTGTTCTGCCAGTGATGAGTTTGCTACTCCGACTGCCAGTGCAGCTGAGATAAGTAATAAAATCCCACCGGCTGAAGGAGACTGTAGAAATGATTTAATCCAAGCCATAATCTCCTCTTCTTTCTTAAGGAAATAAACTTTACAATAATTTTGATAATCTCACTTTCCGTTCGTTTATTTCCTTTTAGTTATTTTATATATAATATTATATCATCTTTTATCATGAAGAGGAATGTAATTTTGTGCGTTTTGTGTATACATTTGTACAACAAAAATTGATAAGAGTTATTGAGAAATATGATTTTTAAAGCTAACTTATAAATACAATTACAAAATCAAGCTCTAAAAAGTTAAACTAATAAATAAAAAAATTATACTTCTAATTTCTGCTTTAGAATTGAATCTAATTTATAAGAATAGGCTCATTTATGTAAACTTACAAGGAATAATTTTGGTTGTCAGAAATAAATTTTTTTCTATAAATCCCCTATGGAATTCATCATTAACGAAAACGGATTATACAAAAATCGACAAAATAAAAAACCACACCGAAGTGTGGTTCTAATGGTGACCCAGGAGAGATTCGAACTCCCGACCTTTTGATTCGTAGTCAAACGCTCTATCCAGCTGAGCTACTGAGTCATAAACTTGCCACTCGAATATAATACCATAATACGCCTGTTCATTGCAAGGGAAATTTTTCGTATATTTTACAATTCCTCAAGAATAGAACGAGCGACCTTGCGGCCGCCTTCTATATTATGGATGGCAGGGGCAGTAGGACTTGAACCCACAACCAACGGTTTTGGAGACCGCTACTCTACCAATTGAGCTATACCCCTATGTAGTACCAAGTCACACTTGATACTAGAATATAATACCAAATATTGAGGTAAATGTCAAACCTAATTTTAACTAATATATTTCTCGTAAAGGTAAAGTAAACTGTTGCCCCATCAAAAAAGCGCTTTTATGAGCATCTCGTAATTTGCAATATTATTTTCATGGAATGGCGACAGCATTCCTAAATACTTACGATTATGCAGCTCATGATAGTCTTTTTCCTTATCATAAGCATAAATAGCGTTAATTAAGGCATCAGCTCCGGCATAAGCATCAAATTGATCGTAGTAAAACCCGATGTTTTCTTTTTTTAAATATTCGGAGTTATGAACAAGCGGATATCCCCCATAAAGGCTTCGTAATAAAGATAATTGAGTCCGCATTCCCACTGAAATGCTAAGACGATGTCTGTATATTTGCCTAAAAATTCCGGTGTCATAAAGCGAGCTTCTACGGACATGATATTCTGTCTTACCAAATCGGTAAAGCCGATAAAATTGTAGAAGGCGTGGACGTTCTTTTTATCAACCGTACCACATAGATATACATGCTTCAGTAGATTTTTATTGCGACGATATACTTCTTCCGCAATTAATATGGGGGTCATGCAATTTTTGAGAACAGAAATATTAGGTTCCATCACAGCTACACGGCGCTGCTCCGGATCAATAGGATTGTAACCGAATATACCTTCCAAGCTCAGCTCTTTTATCTTTGTATCAATAAATAGCGGGCTCCACAAATGCGGAACCTCATAAACCGGTGCCCGTGTAATGATTTCCACATAAGGTTTATTCGTTTTCATCAGATGCGGGGCGATCCAAACGGCATCATACCGTGTTCCGTTAAAAGCACGCCCGCCCTGTTCGGCATGAACGAATTTTTCCATATCCATGATAAAATCATTGCCCATGCGATACGATATGATTCTGCCCCTTGGGCACGAAAAGCACGGCCGATAGCCGGTTCTAATGCTAGCGTTCCTTCTATGAGCAAATCTGTCTTATTGAGTACTTCATGGTATTCGTAGTACTTTACATTAAAACCTTGGAATTGACTGGGAAGGCTCGTTAATTCGTTTCCCCAATACACGAAATAGACCTCATTGACGAATTCTATCTGCTCTAGACAGAGTTTTAAGAAAAACATATTTTGGCCTGCCCCATTCGACCAAATATGCTGATAGGAATCACCCCAAAAGAAGGTAATTCCTATGTTTATTCTTTTTCTGCATGACTACCCCTCTTCCCGATTCGGTATTATTGTATTAACCGGTAAAATTTCAATTATACATAGATATTGAAAACTCATTTCAAGGAAATGATAACATAGTTTGGAGGATGGGACAAGGTGCGAGGGTAAAATTGTAGTGCATGGCTGCATGGCTGCGGTTTAGTGACTTATTTAGTGCTAAGAAGGGCTAGAGGGAGAAAGCGCTATTGATTTAGGGCGTGACCGGATTGCTTGGCGTTAGTGACTTTTTTAGTGCTATGAAGGCTAGAGGGAGAAAGCGCTATTGATTTAGGGCCGTGACCGGATTGCTTGCGTTAGTCGACTTTTTGAGT
>ENA-OQIW01000089-OQIW01000089.1-human-gut-metagenome-genome-assembly--contig:-NODE-89-length-20001-cov-1.140233_pt1 | contig 20001 bp, 28 predicted proteins | sample MGYA00242586_ERZ504751 | MGnify/ENA primary metagenome ERZ504751 (study PRJEB26092, sample SAMD00036349) | human gut metagenome | host: Homo sapiens | study: EMG produced TPA metagenomics assembly of...
GGGGATGCGTCGGTAAGTGGCCCTGGTTCGGTCGGTCGAGGAGGACGATGAAATCCAACTGCGTGATCGAGTCGTTCGGTGGATGTCGGGAGCGTCACGACGTGGAAGGAAAGCGATTTTCGAATACTGCTGATGAAGGGCCGACGCGGCTTCGAGGACGCATTGGCGCGGCGTGCCGCCGATGGCGACGGTGCCGCTGATATCCTGGTCTGTCGAGGCGATTTCCTGTTCCGTTTTTTCGAGGAGGGCAACGATTTCTTCAGCTCGTTTTCGCAGGAGTATCCCATCGGCCGTAAGGGTGATGCGTCGTTTGCCCCGAATCAACAATTGTTTTCCCAGTTCCGCTTCCAGTTCCATCAGCTGTTTCGAAAGAGAAGGCTGGGCAATGTGCAGGGTTTCGGCGGCGCGAGTGATATTCTGTTCCCTGGCCGTAGCCAGAAAGTAGCGTAAGACGCGGATATCCATGAATGAAGTCTCCTTTCTGTTTAAGGCTCATTGTAGCATGATGAATCATTCTTGTAAACTATGGTAATGATAGATTATAGGTCTTTGCTATGTATCCTTAGCGGCACTATAATGAGTGTCGTTAGGAGGAGACCCACCATGGAAGAAACAAATACGACGCATGGCGTCCATCAAAAAAATGTTTAAAATAGATATGCTGCACGGTTCGCTTTGGGATAAGATCCCTCTGTTTGCCCTGCCGGTAGCAGCAACTGTTATTTTGGAACAACTGTTCCTGGCTTCTGATTTGGCCATCGTCGGTCATTTCAGCGGGGCCGACAATACCATTGCTGTCGCCGGCATCGGAGCTAATATTCCGATTATCGGATTGATACTCAACCTTTTTATCGGAATGGCCCTCGGCGTCAACGTCGTCATTGCTAATGCCATCGGTCGTAAGGACCGACTGACGGTAACTCATACGGTACATACAGCCGTCGTTATGGCCCTGATCGTCGGCGTCGCCGTAGCCTCTTGGGAGAGGGCATAGCTGCACCGCTTCTCGATTCTCTCAACGTACCGGATGACGTCTTGCCGTCAGCAGTACTCTTTTTACGAATTTATCTCTTAGGACTGCCGGTCATCATGCTTTATGACTTTGAATCGGCCATCTTCCGCAGCGTCGGCGATACGCGCATGCCCTTAAAGGTACTCATTGTGTCGGAACTAGTGAATGTCATTCTCTGCCTGTTCTTCGTCGCTGTCCTCGACCTGCACGTTGCCGGGGCTGCCCTGCTACGGTGCTGGCTAACGCCGTCAGTGCCGTCATCCTGTTTCGCCTGTTGATGCGGCTCAACGCTATATTCAGCTTCAGGTTAAAGCCATCGGCATTCACTGGGACTGCGTCCGCTCCGTTGTCGCCATCGGCCTTCCGGCCGGTGTGCAAAGCGGCGTCTTTACCTTGGCCAACATCGTTATCCAGGCAGCCATCAACAGCTTGGGGACGAATGCCATTGCCGCTTCGGCTGCTGCCTTTAACCTCGAAATGATAACCTACGACGTCCTCAATTCCTTTAGCCAGGCCTGCACGACCTTTGTCGGCCAAAATTACGGCGCCGGCCAGCTCGATCGCTGCCGCCGCATTTTCAAGATTGCTCTCGTCGAAGACATCATCGCCTCCGTTGCCGCCGTTTTCCTGGTTTTCTCTTTCGGCCCCTTCCTGTTATCCCTCTTTTCTCCGGATCCGGCCGTCATTGAACTCGGCATGCTTCGTTTGAAGATGATCTTCTTTGCCTATGTGTTCACCGTTTTGTATGAAAATATGTCCGGCTATATGCGCGGCTTCGGCATTTCTTTACTGCCGGCAGCCGTTACGACCGTCAGTATCTGCGGCAGCCGTCTCTTTTGGATTTTTGCCGTCTTTCCCCAGTACCACGACTTTTACTGGATCATGATGGCCTATCCGGTCAGCCTGGCCGTCACCGCGGTTTGCATCTTTGTACTGCTCTTGTGGTATCGACCGGCCCACCGCTTTGGTGGAACCTCGCAAAAACTGGCCTATCAAAATTAACATCACGCCAAGTTACGGAGTCACAACGAAGCCCCTATAGGATTGACATGGAAACTTCTAGCAGGAATATATAATTTTATGTCGAAACTGTAATATATAACTGTTATTGTGTTTTTTTATAGGAGGTTGCGTTGTGAATCTTTTTAAGAAAGCCCTCGTCATTGGGGGATTAGGCATGAGTCTCGCCTTCAGTTTGGGTGGTATCGTACCGACGACCGCTGTTTTTGCCATTGATGCCGATGAAGCGCAGGATATCGTATCCGATATGTACCCCGGTGTCATGATTTATGGCCTCGAAGTGGTAGAAGACGGCTACCAGGTACTCTTTCATTCCCAGCGGATTGGACCGAGCAGCGTCACCATCAATGAAGATGGCGAAGTCGTCGATGAAGATGTCCATTACCGTTAAGGGGGAAGTTCAATGAAAACGAAATTATCTATGTTACTGGGCCTGATCTTTTGTTTTGCCATGACTCTGTCGGCCTTTGCTTATTCGCCAATCTCATATATTGGGAACGGTCACATTGCTATTGGCGGTGTCAGCTTGACTTCGACAGAAGCTTACGTCCAGTCTATTTACGGTGAGCCCGATAAGGTTTCTTATGAGTACGATCCGGTTACGGTTGATACGGTTCATATTGCCAATTATGGGAATAGTTTTTTTATTACCTATAATCGTAAGGGCGGTGTCCTGGAAGTTCGGACGACAGCCAATAATGGTTTAAAGACGCCGGCCGGCTTTTCCGTTGGTCAGGATATCTCCATGGTCGCCGATTACTTTAGCCCCTCTGAACTGCGTAAAGGAGACCATGCCTACTTTTGTAATGGAAGCTGGGAACAAAACATGAGGTTCAAATATAATAGCAAAAAGAAGATTTCTGAAATTTCCATTAATTGGACACCTTGAGGTAATTATAAAAAACTTGCACAAAATACTGTGCAAGTTTTTTTGTTGATCATTCAGCTAAATTACGATTCTCGGTAAAAGGTCTTTAAAAATCAGTTCCCAGGTAAATATCGGTAATGATGCCCTTTTTATTTATGGTAAAAACAATGGCACGTTGACCGGGAAGGTCGTAAAGGTATTTAACCTTCCCTTTTTCGACGTATCGTTGACCGGGCCCATACATTTTCTCAACAGTGCTGTAAGGAACGCCGACGGTAATGCCGAAGGGGTAGAGAGATTATTTGCTTTTACCGTATATCCGACGACAGGGAATTCATCTTCCGGTATGGCATTCTTCGTCCAGGTTCTGCCCGTGATTGATACGAGGGGCTGTAGTAATAGGCGACGCCGCGGACTCCATCGGTATTGAACCATCGTTTAGACTTGGGTTCTCCATAAATACTTTTGACATATCCTAAGTGCAGTTAGGGCCGACGCCTCCGATATACGCTTCGGACAGGGGATAGGAGTGGGCAAAGCAAGGTAAGGCAAAAAATAAAGACAGAACGAGGGTTAGCATCAGTTTTCGGGGCATCGTGAACATCTCCTAGATTTTGAACTAAAAATAATAATTAAAATTGTAACATTATCTTTATTGTAGCATAGACAGGGGTTAATTGTGAATGTAAAATCGAAAGAAGAAGACCTGCTTGTGCTTAACATAAAACACATAAGTAAAACTTATGGAATGGACGCGTAAGACGAATTGTTATTGCGCGTCTTTTCTTGTATGATAGGGATGTAAGTTGCAAGACACCCTGTAGGACAGAAAATTTAATATCAATCGTGAGGATTTTAGTAGATAAGGAGTGACGTATATGAAGCGCAGTTGGTTGATTACCGGTGTATCCAGCGGATTTGGACTCGAAATGACGAAGCAGTTGTTAGCCAAGGGGGATACAGTTATCGGCACAGTTCGCAAACCGGAAGCCGTCGCCGATTTAGTCAAGGCCTATCCCGATACCTTTGACTGTCGACTCCTCGATGTACGAGATACGGATGCGGTACGCCGCGTCGTCGATGAAGCCTTTGCCAAACACGGCCGCATCGACGTCATCGTTTCCAATGCCGGTTACGGCTTGTTCGGTGCCGCCGAGGAACTGAGTGACGAACAGGTGGACAGCATTCTGGCAACCAACTTGCGGGGCTCTATTTCTTTGATTCGCGCATCCCTGTCATACCTTCGTAAACAACAGGGCGGCCATATCATTCAGATTTCTTCCTATGGAGGTCAAGTGGCCTATGCCGCTAATTCCATGTATCATGCCACTAAATTCGGGATTGAAGGCTTTTGTGAATCCGTAGCCCAGGAAGTGGCTGAATTCAACGTCCATGTCACCATTGTAGAACCTGGCGGAGCCCGTACGGAATTCCGCTACGGCAGTGCGCAGGTCGCAGATTTAATGCCTGAATACGATCACGTACACGGGTTCCTCAATATGCTCGAACCGGAAAAAGGGGCTGGCCGTCGGCGATCCGGCCAAGATGGCTGCCCGCATTATTGAAAGCGTCGATAAGAAAGACACGCCGCTTCATATGGTGCTGGGGTCACAGGCACTGCAGGCGACGATTGAGCGCCTCGAAGAACGGTTGGCGGCCTATAAGAGACAGACCGAAACAGCTGCTTCAACCGATATCGTAGAATAATAGAGAGTTACCTTATAGCTTTTGTAAATAGACAAGGAGAAACGAGATGATGAAAAAAAGTATCTTAGTTATCGTTTTAATCGCCTTAGGGGCGACGGGATTTTTCTTAGCCAAGGAACCGACACCACAGCCTTCCGCCGTAAAAACCGAAGCTACGGCCGCTGCCAGCCAGAATGCGAATGCGACGGCAGCTAAAGACGGCCAGTCTCGCCAAGTAGACATGACCAACGCCATGAGCAAACCGTCTGAGTATACTGCCGAAGAAATGGCCGTATATGACACGTACCGCAAGTTTATACCTATAAAATCAATCAGAATATTCAGGGCTTGAATACCATCCTCGATCCCGACTTCCACTTAGTCCATATGACCGGCTATAATCAGTCCAAGGACGAATGGCTGAGCCAGGTCACCGACGGTCAGATGCGTTACTTTGGCGATACGGAAGAACGGGTCATCGTGAAGGTCGATGGTGATAAGGCAACCCTGCAGTCGCGCAATAAAGTCGACGCCCGCATTTACGGCAATCGCCGCGTTTGGAACTTAGAACTCAACTTTGACATGGAAAAACGAAATGGCCAGTGGATCATTTTAGAAGCTGTGGCCCACAGCTATTGATTGAAAAAAGACAGGTCCATTTCCGATTTTATAGAAAAAGCCAGTGCCTTCGGGGCTGGTTTTTTGCTGTTTGCATCGAATCCTCTTTTGGCGAGGGACGTACTCTACGCTGCGTAGGTAGTATTCTTTCTGGATTTAGCTTAAGATAGTCGTAGCAACAGAAAGGAGTACTATGACTATGAACTATATATCAGGCACGATGGTAAAGGAACTGCGTGAAAAAAGAAAACTGACGCAAAAAGACTTGGCGGAGAAATTACGAATCAGTGACAAGACGATTTCGAAATGGGAGACCGGCAAGGGCTTGCCGGATATTACCCTGGTCACACCCTTAGCCGAGGCTCTCGGCATTTCCGTGGCAGAACTCTTTGCCGGCGAATATGCCATTAATGACAACCGCGCGGGAAATGTGAAGAAGCTTAAATTTTACGTCTGTCCCATTTGCGGCAATATCATCACCACCTTTGGTGAAGGCGATTATAACTGCTGCGGTGTCAAACTGCCGGTACTTACCGTGGAAGAGGCCTCTTTCGAACATCAAATTAACTATGACATGATCGAGCATGAATTTTTCGTTCACATCGATCATCCCATGACTAAGGAACACTATATTTCCTTTATAGCTTATGTGACGGCCGATCGCTATACCCTGGTCAAACTGTATCCCGAACAGGAGCCCAGTGCCGCTTCCTGAGCCGGGGCCATGGCTTTATCTATGCCTACTGCAATCGCGACGGCCTGTTTAGGATAACCGTCTGAGTAAATCGATTTTATAATCCCTGACCTCCTGAGGGCAGACCTAAAAAGTCAACCTTGGAAGGTCTTTTTTTAGGGGAATTTGTATATATATTTACGACTCTGTGTTATTTGTGTTATGATAAAAGAAGCAAAAAGTTATGACACGTATTTATTTTTATCATGGAGGTAAAGATGAGCAAACTGGATTTATTTAGTAGATCATCTGAATGAAAGAGAATATCGTTACCGTGAGGCTGCCGATGATGCGGGAAAAACGCGGGCCTTTATTGCGCAACACGAGATTAAAGGCGATAAGTTAGTTACCGTGATTTTTGAATTTTCCCAGGACGAGGCTTTTGTAGACCTTAGCATTTTTGATATTGCCAAGATAGAAGATGCTTCAAAGCGAGAAAAATTATTGGAATTGATTAATGAACGTAATATGTCATATCGCTTTGGCAAGTTTTTCGTCAGCGATGATGGCAATATTGTCATGCGATGGTCCCTGTTTATAAAAGATCACTTCGATCCCGCTTTTCTGCTGGATATGGCTTTTATGCTCGTCGGCAATGTAGAAGAAGAATACCCTAAATTTATGAAACTTCAATGGGACTAACGATAAAATGCACTTCTTAATAGAAGTGCATTTTTGACTATGTTTCCACCGACGCGGCTTGTGTAAGGTTCCTGTCTAATAAAATCGGTTTTACCGTCCTTGCCCATCGAGAATGAAGATTCTTGGTGGGCTTATTTTTATTTGTTATAATGGTAGGAGATATTGACGGCATACTTGCTCCGTTTAAGGGGCTGCGCCTGTAAAAACGCTGTTATTCTTACTAGGAAGGGAGAAACTCCATTGGTAAAGCATGACTTTGACATAGGGGAAAAGAAACTTACGTTATATGCAGCCGCCGAGGCCAATCGGCCGTTGGTGGTGATCCATACCTTTGATGGGGACGGGGGAAATATATGGGCGAAAATCCAAGCCTTGGGACAGGATTTCCAGGGGAAGGCGGCAGCGAATGACTTTAATTTACTCGTCGTCTGTATCCCCGATTGGGATCATGCCATGACGCCGTGGAGTGCTTCGCCTCTTTCCAAAAAAGACGCTCCTTTTACGGGAGGTGCCGATCAGCACCTTGAATGGTTACGAGAAGACGTTCTGCCAAAGGCACAGGATTTAATCGAAGGCACACCGATACACACGGGTATTGCCGGCTATTCACTAGCTGGCTTATTGGCCCTGTATGCCTCTATCAGTGCGATGTATTCGACCGGGCAGCCTGCATGTCAGCCTCGTTCTGGTTTCCGGGATTTGTAGACTTTGTACGTCATCATGACCTGGGCACTGTGCCGAATCGACTTTATTTTTCCCTGGGCGATAAAGAAGCCAAGACTCGGCATCCCTTGCTTAAGACTGTAGAGACCTGCACCGAAGCGATGGTAGAACATTTTAAAGGCCTTGGCGTCGACGTAATCTTTGAAATGAATCCGGGGAATCATTTTACCGATGTGGAGCAGCGGATTGCCAAGGGAATTATGGCGATTATATAGTTCCCTTGCTTTCCTTGTAGTGGCGGCACCGCCGCTTTTTGCAGGGAGTGTTGTTCTTGGGGTAAGAGGGATATGAAATATCTGTTTATGGGTTTTTGTGAGATCCGCGTCAAGCGTCATCAAAGGGGATATCGGAAGTGGGCAAGGTTGTATCCGAGCAACCTCGACAGAGGTTAAAGAGGGCGGTACCCGAATTTGATGGGTCGTGACGTAGCGAAAAGGAGCGATGAGACGATGGGTTATTGCGAGTGGGCAAGTACAGATCCGCTGAATACACAGTATCATGACAGTGAATGGGGGTTCCGGTTCACGATGATCGGAATATGTTCGAGCATCTGACGCTGGAAAATCTCCAGTGCGGCTCAGTTGGCTGCTCGTGATGCGCAAGCGGGACATTTTTCGGCAGTTGTTTTGATAACTTCGATTACGACAAGGTTGCTGCCTATGATGATGACGATGTGGAGCGCATCTTGAATACGGACGGCATGATTCGATTTCCACGAAAGACAAGGGCCGTTATCAGTAATGCTCAGTGCTGTGCCAGAAAATACGGGACGAGTTCGGAAGCCTGTGTGACTATTTCTGGAGCTTTACCGGCGGCAAAACGATTCTCTACCAAGGCCATGCCAAGGGCAGATTCCCGTAAGCAACGGCCTGTCGGCTAAGGATCAGTAAGGATCAGTAAGGATCAGTAAGGATCTGAAGAAACGAGGCTTTAAGTATGTCGGCCCGGTCACCATCTACTCACACCTTCAGGCCTGCGGCATCATCAATGACCACGATGCCGAATGCCCGCGCCGCCAGAAAGTCATAGATGAATATCCGACAGTGACGAAACGAAAAAATGAAGAAGTCTATTGATAGAAAGAAAACACCGTGAGTTCTCAGAACTCACGGTGTTTTTCGTACCTGCTGTCACTGCTTGGAAGGCGAACTACTTCCAGGCGACAGCCTCATTGCGTCTTATGGTGTTGTTTTATGCAGCCTTCTAATTGTTTTGTCGAACGAAGGTGGTCGTATCGAATATACCCTGCAATTCAAATCGATCGGCTGTCTTGAAGGTTAATAAGTCGGAACTGGCACCGGTGACGCCCGAGATTTCTATGTGTAGTGTCCCCGTTCCGTTGCGGGAAATATAGACTTCACTGGTGGTATAAGTATGTGTGCTGTCTTGCCCCTGCGGTCGAAGAATTTTCATCGTTCCGTCTTTATTGATGACCCAGGTGTAGCCGGTGGGAGATCCCTGTTGTTTCCAAGAACCGATGAGAACCGCACTCGGCTCAGCTTTGAATTCAGTGCCCGAGCTGTCGAGATAGCTAAGATTGCTGATATTTCCCGTATACGTATACTTCATACCGTAGTATTTGAGTGTACCATAGATTGTTCTGTACGTTGGGGCTCGGTTTTGTTAAGATAGGATAGTTCCGTTTTGCGGCGCTGTTCATCGTATTTTGTCTCGATGGCGGCGACATCTGATGTTTCATCCTTGCTGAATGGATAGGCCGTGGCTCGCCGTTTCGATAGAAGATGTCCTTACTGATATTGCCCTTATCGTCATATTCAATCTTTACTTCGTCAGGTCCCTTGGCGCCGTAGATCTCAGGGGAAACGCTTTGTCCGTCCGTACCGATAAATTTCAGGTTGTTGACCCGATCCTTGTCGTCATAACCGATTTCAATGGCGGCTACACCTTTGAGATCTAATTCAGACGCGGAAGGCTGACCGTCGATGCCGAAGAAACTGATTTTGACAGGCCCGCTGTGCTTGTCATCATAGGTATACTTCGTTTCGGCGCTGCTGAAGAATATTCCTTGACGGATGAGGGACAGATGATTTTGGAGAATATCACCCTGATCCAGTTGAATATAGTACCTTTTTTAAGGCACTGCCGTCGAGTTCACCCGTTTTATTGAGCAGTTTTTTGTCGATGACGCGCCCGTCTTTGTTGAATTCATAGGCGATGCGGGAATATTTCATTCCATTATCGATGGGCGTCCCGTTATGATCTCTGATTTCAAAGCCGATAAAGACGTCGGGCTTTTCTTTGTCATAGAGGAAGCCAGTTTATTAGCGCCCCACAGGCCGGTGGTTTTGCTGCCGTTTTTATCCAGGTAGCTGAGCTCTGCGATCTGGCCCTGTTTCGTATATGAAATCGCAGCCTGGGCTAAGTCACCGTAGGCCTTGTTGTTTCCGTCGCTGTCATAGTAATAAATTCTTTCGACTTTTCCCTTGTTTTCTCCATCCTGGGCAATCTTATAGCGGACAGCTGCTTCACCGTTGGCACCTAAGCTTTATCGCCAGTCGTCTTTTCATAAGACTGTTTAATGTATCCGTCCTGACTATAGTCGACGGTAACCTTACTCATGGTGCAAAGGTTTCGTTCCCCTCGGCGCTTTTCCAAGGAACATCGATGGGGATGCCTCCGGACATCGAGGTAATCTTGATTACCTTGTCTTTGGTGGCTTCTTCTTTGCCGAGTTCAACATAATAATAGATGCCGCCGTCTGTGGCTTTGTCATCGTCCACCTTGTCCTTGATGACGAATTCGCCGTTGCCTTGATGGCAGCATTTTTGTAATAACCTGTTGTCAAGGTGTCACTGCTGCCGATACCGCAGCCAACCAGCATCAAAGAAACCAGGCAGACCACTAGGACCCCTTTCCAGTACTTTACATATTTGTTCATTTCCTATATCATCCTTTCTTACTGTATATATGTATAGCATGAAATATATTACAGTATAATAATATCATTTGAGATATAATATGGTCAATAAACGCATAAATCTTTGTAAAATGGCGAATATTCAATAAAAAGATAACGAAATGATGGTAATAACGTTACATAAAGGCGTTTTTGGGGGATTTCAACGAAAGAATAGATGATAATCAGAGAATTCGGGAGGGGGATTTACCGAAAATTGGATTGCGATTCGCTTTTTATTGTAAATAATATCGTGATATAATTAAAATAAATATGAAACTTTGATACATACGCGGCAGTAACTTGAATATATAGTATATTGATTTAAGATGAGACCCTAGATCGAGTTCGAGACAACGAGGCTTTACAAGTCGGGTGAGGCTCTTGTGAATACAGATTAGAAAGGAAGTATGTGATAATGGGATTATTTGATGCCATGAAGGCGGCTCTTCGGATAAGAACGAGATGCGGCCCAGTCCGGTGCGGGAGTTTTTGGGGCAGGAATTGTATGCAGTCGATTGCCGCGGGGCCAATCTTTACGTCCATGAAAAGGCCGTCGTCATCGATAAGACTGGCGGCGGATTATGGAATCTCGGGGATAATAACTTCAAGGTCATTCCCTTCAAGTCAATCGTAGCCGTCCAGGCCAAGTTGAAATCGACGCTGCTGAGCGGATATATCGAATTTGAAACCGCCAACAGCCCTTTGAGCACTGGCAGTGATAAGCCGAACGGGGCAGTGAAAACAGCGTCATCTTGAGTGGGACGGAAGAACGATATCAGCAGGCCAAAGAGGCGCTGCAATATATCTTCGATCATATTTGCAAATAAAAATGGAATTTATCATACTGGTTGGGACCATGGTGAAAAGGCGATTCACTATGGCCCTAACCTTTTATATACGACAAGTTTTATATTGACACGGTGTCATTTATGATCTATAATGTAAAAAAGAACGGACGGGAAGCTTGAATTATCATCGAATCGTTCTTATAAACACCTAATTTTGAAGGGGGGCTATCCCATGCCGAGGGTGTCAGCGCATTATTTGCAGGAACGGCGAGAAGAAATCATCGCGGCCTGCGCTCGTCTTTATGAAACGATGAGTTTCAAGGACATCACCATCAAGGAGATAGGGAAGGCGACGTCCTTTACCCGGACGTCCATCTATAACTATTTCAGAACAAAAGAAGAAATCTTCCTGGCGTTGATGCAGCGGGAATATGAAGCCTGGACGGCAGATTTGAATGCCTTGGCAGATAGTACACCGTCTCTCACGCGGGATGGATTGGCTCAGGCCATGGCCCGCTCTTTGGAAAAGCGGAAGCGCCTGTTGAAGCTCCTCTCCATGAACCATTTCGATATGGAGGAAAACAGCCGTTATGAGAATCTGACGGCCTTCAAGTTCGCCTATGGGAATTCCATCAAGCTGTCGACCGTTGCCTTATCACGTTCTGCCCGGAGATGACCGAGGCCGAGCGAAGCGAATTCTTGTATGCCTTCTTTCCTTTCCTCTTTGGGATTTATCCCTACGTCGTGGTCACGGACGAACAGCGGCGGGCCATGGAGGAAGGGCAGGTCGGCTTTCGGGAACATACTGTTTATGATATTACCTACCATTGCCTGCGAAAGCTCTTGGGGAGTGACGGCGCAGGGGAACGATAGAATCGCTATCAGACGTGAAGGAGGAATCTATTTATGGAATATACAAAGCTTGGAAATTCTGATCTTGAAGTATCGAGAATCTGCCTGGGCTGCATGGGCTTTGGCAATGCGGCAACGGGTCAGCACAGTTGGACTGTCGATGAAGATACGAGTCGGGGCATTATCAAACACGCTTTAGAGTTGGGCATCAATTTTTTTGACACGGCCATTGCTTATCAAAACGGGACCAGTGAGGAATATCTCGGCAGAGCCTGCGTGACTTTGCCAAGCGGGAAGACGTCGTCGTGGCGACGAAGTTTCTGCCGCGCAGTACGAGGGAAATCGAAGACGGCGTAACGGGCAGCAGCATATCGAACAGATGCTGGACTTGAGCCTTTCCCATCTGGGCATGGATTACGTTGACCTCTATATTTACCATATGTGGGATTATCAGACGCCGATTTACGATATCCTTGACGGGATGAACGCATGGTCAAGGCCGGGAAGGTACGTCAAATCGGCATTGCCAATTGCTACGCTTGGCAGCTGGCCAAGGCCAATGCGCTGGCCGAAAAGGAAGGGTTTGCCCCCTTCGTTTCTGTACAGAATCACTACAACTTGATCTTCCGTGAAGAAGAACGGGAAATGGCCGGGCTCTGCGCCGAAGACGGCATCGCCATGACACCGTACAGTGCCCTTGCCAGCGGACGGCTTTCTCGTCGGCCCGGCGAAAAGACGAAGCGCTCTGAAGAGGACAGCTACGCTAAAGGAAAGTACGATCAGATGGCCTCGGCCGATGAAGGCATTATCGAACGCGTCGCTGAATTGGCAGAAAACCGTGGAGTGACGATGACCGATATTTCTCTGGCATGGCTGCTGTCGAAGGTGACGGCCCCCGTTGCCGGAGCGACCAAACTTCACCATGTAGAAGGTGCGGCACGGGCCGTAGACTTGAAGCTGTCTGCCCAAGAGATGGCTTACTTGGAAGAACTGTATGTAGCCCATCCCTTGGTCGGGTCATGGCTCAGAACACGAAAGGGGCTGAAAAAGACGCCCAGGTTTGGATGAAAAACGCGCCTAAGGAGGCATAATTTCGATATATGGAAGAGAGGGCACGACGGAGCTTTTCGCTCAGGTCGTGCTCTCTTTTTTACTCGGATTCTTCTGTGAACGGGCTGTCCATCAGTGATGCAGTGTTTGAAGTTTGGCGGGAAGGCCTCGTTGTTGTAGATTTCTAAGGCTTTATGGTCAGTAGAAAAACGGATGGACCCAATGATGCGGCAAGGTGGCGGTTTTTTCAAGGCGGTGATTTCGATGTTCATATTTTGATAACCTCTTTGTGATAGAAAGTAAATATATGATATAATAAAATAAAACTAAACTATAACAATAGAAGCCGAGGCGAAGATCGTCGGTTGAAGGGAGCAAGGTCATGACGGGGAAGTGCAGTGTTTGCGGAAAGAAAAAGAAGGTCGTTCGATTTGACGGGAAGGTATGGTGCAAGCGGTGCGTTTGGCACGAACTGAAAGAACGCAGTGCGGTGGAAGTGAAAGCGAATGCCACTAAGGAACTGAAAGAGCGTGACGCCATGGAAAACAGGACGGCCGCTGAAGAACTGCAGGACATGAAGGATGCCGTAAAGAGCCTGGCTAACCAAGCAGAATCTGATTAAAGTGGGCACCTGTGCCGTCGGTGTATTTGTAATCGGAATGATTGCTGTCCATTTTGGCGCTGACCAGATGGTCTATCACTGGCTTAATCCTTGGGCGCCGTTCTAAAGAGAAAACCGGTCATCGTGAGATGATCGGTTTTATAGCATAAAAAAGTCCACCATGGTCCGCAGTACGTTTCCGCCTGATGCGTGGTGGGCTCTATCGACTATGTATAGCAAATTTTTAAGGAAATATAAAATGTAAATATAATGACCTCCTGCTGTCATATCAACCTTTTTGGTCTGACTGCGGGAGGTCATTTCATTTAGTCTTTATTTAATTATCTTAGGCATTCGTTAAGCGTGCTTCTTGATGCGGCAGGCGACGCAGTAGATGACAGCGCACATGCCAAGGTAGGCCACGATACCGAGATAGGTGGCACCCGGGGTTGTGACCCAGTCTTTTAAGAACCAGTCGACGCCGCCGATATGGAGGACGGCGCTGATGAGGCTGCCGATGGCACCGCCGGCAACGAAGCCCGAGGCAATGGTGCTGCCTTCACTGAGGCGAAGTTCGTTTAAGGCTTCGTCTTTGCTGCTGTGAGAGACGAAGTACGATACTAACCGCCGATGAGGACCGGCGTGTTGATTTCCATGGGGAGATAGGCGCCGAGGGCGGAAGGCCAGGGGCGGGACTTTCATCATCCACAGGATGAAGGCAAAGAAGGCACCGGCCATGTACAGCGGCCAGGGAGCGGCACCGCCGTCCATCATCGGTTTGACGATGGCTGCCATGGCGTGCGCTGAGGAGCTGCCAAGGCGCGGGCCGGTGTAGCCGTAGGCGTGGTTCAAGAGGAAGATGACGCCGACGGAGACGAAGCTGGTGACGATGATCGAGACAATCTGCCACTGCTGCATTTTCTTCGGCGTAGCGCCTGTGAGGTAGGCGACTTTGAGTTCCGACATGAAGTTGCCGGCAACGGCCAAGGTCGCACAGAGGAAGGCGGCCATGATGAGGATGGCGATGATGCCAGAACTGCCGCTCATGCCGCGTTGCCCATGAGGACGGCCGATACGATGATCATGAAGATGGTCATGCCTGAAACGGGTTCATTCCCCGTAAAGGCAATGGAGCTGATGCCGACGACGGACAGCATGAAGGAGAAGATGATGATAATGACGCCGGCCAGGAGTGTCTGGGTAATGCTCTGCGAGCAGGTGACGTGGAAAAAGAGGATGAATAAGAGATCCATGGCCAAGGTGCCGGTGACGATTTGGCTCATGGGCATATCCTGCTGGGTCCGGAGAAGGTCCGTTGCCGACGTGCCGCTTGATGAGAACATATCCAGGGCGGCTCTTTTCATGACCCGTCCAACGACGCCTGACATGGAGACCAGACCGATGATGCCGGCCATGGCCAGCATGCCGATGCCGATGTGGCGGACGTACTGGGAGAAGACGTCGTCGATGGAAGCATTGGCTAAGAGGACCGACTGGCCGCCGATGGTCATGATGTGGTCACCGCCGAGATAGTAGACGACGGGGATACAGACGAACCAGGAGAAGAAGGAACCGGCAGCAATGATGGCCGCGTAGCGAAGGCCTGTGAAGTAGCCGATGCCGAGGAGGGCAGCGTCATTGTCGAGGCTGAAGGCTAACTTGTATTTGTCAGCTGCCGCCTGGCCCCAGGAGAAGGTCATCGTCGACAGGACTTCCTGCCACCAGCCGAGGGAGTTTAGGACGAAGTCGTAGGCCATGGCCAAGAGACCGCTGAAGACCATGACTTTGGCCTTAGACCCTTCGTTGCAGCTCAGGACTTCAGCCGCTGCCCGACCCGACGGGAAGGGATATGCCGCATCCATTTCTTCGCAGAAGTAGCGGCGGAAGGTCGTAGCCAAGAGGACGCCGAGGACACCGCCGAGGATGATGGGGATGACCATTTCGGCAAAGGATAGCTGACTGTCGAGCTGCAGGATGAAGAGGGCCGGCAGGATGAACATGACGCCGCCGATGATGTTGGTCCCGGCGCTGGCGATGGCCTGGATGTGGACCGTTTCAGGGAAGACGTTTTGCGCTTGAAGAGGACGGCCATGCCCATGGCGAGGACTGAGACCGGCGCAAAGGCGTCGACGGTCTGGCCGATTTTCAGACACAGGTAGCCGACGGCCAAGGCGAACAAGGCGGCAAAAAACAGCCCCCAGCCGATGACGTAGGCATTGATTTCAACATAGCTTTTGTCCGGTGCCATGGGCGGGGCGTAGCGCTGTTGTTCGGAGTTTGGTTCTGACATAATAAAAACCTCCTAAAAGTATAAAGTTCCATTGGCGAATCAAACGATTAACCCATAATAGACAGTTTAATTTTAGAAGAACCGCGTTCGTCTGTCAACGATGGCTTTACGAGATTTTTACGGAAAAAATTATATAATTAAAAACAATTCTTAATTGATAAATTTTTAAATATAGAGTATAATAGTGGACATAAGAGAGTCGCAATATGCGAATGCACTATTCTTACAGTCCTTATAAAGGAGGTTCTTCTATGAATATTGTAGTTTTAGTAAAGCAAGTTCCCGCAGTTTCCGAAATCGAAATTGCACAAGATAATAACCTGGTTCGTGTCGGTGCTCCGTCGATGTTAAACCCTGTTGACAAACACGCTATCGAAGCAGCTGTCGCTGTCAAAGACGCAGTAGGCGGCACGATTACCCTTATCACCATGGGCACGGCTCAGGCCGCGGAAGTCATGCGTGACGGCATCGCAGTCGGTGCTGATAAAGGCGTTCTCGTTTCTGATGAACGCATGGCAGGGTCCGATACGTTAGCAACGGGCCTGATTTTATCGAAGGCTATTGAAAAAATCGGCGACGTCGACTTGGTATTTACGGGCAAGCGCTCTACCGATGGCGATACGGGCCAGATTCCTCCGGCTGTCGCTCAGTATTTGAATATCGCTCTCGTTTCCTACGCCGATTCGGTCAGCGTCGAAGGCTCGACGATTACGGCAACTCGTGCCAACCACGGCGGTGTTGAAACGATTCAGGCTCAGGTACCGGCCGTCGTTTCGGTTACGGACAAGAGCAATACGCCGCGTTCCCCGAAAATCCGCGGCAAGATGGCTGCCAAAAAGGCTGTCTTCGACGTATGGCGTATCGAAGATTTGGGCCTCGATGCAGCAAGTGTTGGCAAATCCGGTTCGGCAACAAAAGTTACGGAAATGTTCGCACCGGAACCGAACCCCGTCGGCATTATGATCGAAGGTGACACCCCGGCGGACCTCGCGGCTAATCTCGTTAAAGATCTGACTGCCAAGAACTTACTGTAAGGAGGGCTCTGAACTATGGAATTGAAAAACAACATCAGCGTATATATTGAAGTTGCCGGCAGTGCCTTGAGCACGCTGAGCATTGAATTGTTGGGCAAGGCTCGTCAGCTGGCTGACAAAAAAGGCGAACAAGTCGTCGCCTATGCTGTCGGCGCTGACATGAGCAAAGCGGCTGAAGAAGCGATTTCCTACGGTGCAGACGCTGTCGTTACCGTAGAAGATCCGGTACTCGAAGGCTACGACTCGGCTTTGTATACGAAGCGATTGCCGCTTTGGTCGAAAAATACGCACCGAGCGTCATCCTCATCGGTGGTTCTCCGAACGGCCGTGACCTCGGCGGCCGCCTGTCGGCTAAATTGAAAGTCGGCCTCGTTGCCGATTGCATCGACGTCCTCCACGAAGGCGATGACGATACGCTTACTTGGATTCGTCCGGCCTTCACGGGCAAGCTCCTGGTTAAAATCCAGACGACGACCCGCCCGCAGCTCGGTACGGTCAGCGACAAGATTTTCCACGGGGCACCGGCTGATGCGTCTCGTAAGGGCGAAGTCATCCAGGAAAAGGTCGATTTCAGCGGCGATGCTCCGACGGTCAAAGTAACCAACTTTGAAGCTGTCGAAAACGCTGCCGAAAGCCTGTCCATTGAATCGGCTGACATCGTCGTCGGCGCCGGCCGCGGCGTTCAGAACGAAGAAGGCATGAAAGCTGTCGAAGAATTTGCACAGCGTATCGGAGCCGCCTTCGGCGTTTCCAAACCCCTCGTCGACAACGAATGGGCTCCCCATGATTTGCAGATCGGGATTACGGGCAAGAAGATTGCGCCGAAAATCTACATCGCCATGGGTATTTCCGGTGCCATCCAGCATAAATTGGGCGTTCAGGATGCCGAATTGATCATTGCCGTCAATAAAGATCCCGATGCACCGATTTTCGAATTCGCACACTACGGCATCGTCGGCGATCTCTTTGAAGTCATGCCGGAACTGGAAAAACAAATCGCCAAAATTAAAGGATAATAAGGCCTTGGCTATGAGCCTTACGTTCAGGTCATAGCGAGCCCTATGGAAGGAGCTTTTCTACGATGGCTTATCGTGGAAAAGCTCCTTTTTGCTTGTTTTCTTTTTTTGGCGGTTCTCATAATTCTTAAAATAGAAGAAACATATGCTATAATAGGCATGATAACACGATATGATAACACGATATGATAAAAGGGTAGGAGGTGTTTTCATGGATTCTTTTGCAGCCCGCGAGGCTTGTCGGGAAGGCCGATACAACGACGTCATCGCCATGTACGACAAGGCGGCGCCTGACGGTTCCTGGACGAATTGGGACTATTATTACTATGCCTATGCCCTGCGCAAGGTCAAAAATTACGCCAAGGGGCGGGAAATTGCCCGGGCCGGCATCATCGCCTTTCCGGAATTTACCAACCTTCACGGCATCTACTGCTGGTGCCTTTATTACTTATACATCCAGAAATTCGACGAACGGCTCCATACCTTTGAAGACTTTCGCCGTGCCGTCGACGCCATTTTAAAGTACAGTCAGCAAGGCCAGTACACGCCGTATACCTTAGCCGTGTGGCGGATGGTCGACGTCTTAAAGACCAAGCCGCCGTCGCTGGCCGGCCTTATGGGAGACTATCTGCGCCGCCTCGATCCGGATCTCTTGTCCGATGAAGAGAAAAAGGTTAACCTTCGCGGTCGGGATCAGGTCATCGCTTCCGACCGGGAACACTGGTATGCCTCATGAGCCGGGTCCTCATCAAGGAAGAAAAGTACGATGAGTGCATCAAACTTTGCCGGATGGCCTTGGGAATCTTTCCTGAACTGCATCACGACAACGATATTTGGTTTTCTTACCGCATCGGACTCTGTGAGCTCCGCCAGGGACAGATTGAAGATGCGCGGCAGCGGTTTGAAGAGTTGTTGAAGTACAAACAGCACTGGATCGTCTATCGCGGCCTCTTCTTTGCTGCCCAGGCCAAGGGCGACAGTGGCGCCATGCGGCGCTACGGGGCATCGGCCATGGCGGCTCCCGGCGAGCTTAAGGCCAAGGTCAATTTTATCGTTCAGTTGGCAGAAGCTTTGAACAATATGGGAAATTTTGAAGCGCCTATGAGCATTATCTCTTGGCGAAAATGATCCGGACCGAGCAAAACTGGAAGATTTCTCCTCAGCTCATCGCAAAAGTCGACAGTTATGATTTTTCGCCTCCGGATCGAGGGGAACTGTTCCGCCGCCTCCAGTCCTTCTGGATGGCTGAGAAGCATGCCGGGGAAGAGCAGCATACGGGGACCATTGATAAAATCCTCCCCGGCGGAAAAGCCGGTTTCATCCGGGAATACGGCGGTCATCAGTATTATTTCCGTACGGCATCCCTGTATCGGGTCCGCGCCGAAGAAGGGGAGAAGGTTACCTTTTATGTCGAAGACTTTTTCGATATCAACAAGAAAAAACCGGCCCGTCGCGCCGTGGACATCGAGCCTGTTTTGCTATATCATAAGAAATGAAATTACCAGAGAAAGCGAGTGGCCCTTATGATTTTATCAGGCAAGGAAATTGTCAAACATTTAGGTAAAGAAATTATCATTGAACCCTTTCATCCCGAACGGTCAATCCCAATAGTTATAATCTGTCTCTTCACAACGAACTGATGATATACGACCATGCCGAATTGGATATGGCCAAGCCCAACCCGGCGTCGACGATCGAAATCCCGGAATCGGGCTATGTCCTCCAGCCCAATACACTCTACTTGGGACGGACCAATGAATACACCCGGACCGACGGCTACATCCCCATGCTCGAAGGTCGGTCGTCTGTCGGCCGTCTCGGTGTCTTCATTCACGTCACGGCCGGTTTTGGTGACGTCGGCTTTGCCGGCTACTGGACCCTTGAAATCTTTTGTGTCCAGCCGATACGGATTTATCCCAATGTCGAAATCTGCCAGATCTACTATCATGACATCGATGGGGAATACGATAAGTATACCCACGGAAAGTATCAGAACAATACGGGCATCCAGCCGAGCATGCTTTGGAAAGACTTTGAAAAGCTGAAATAGGGAGGTATGACCATGAAAGAAATCGATATTCAGGAACTCCTGGCGCCGGATACGTTTCGCCTGGGAAGTGCCGAAGACCGAAAGGGCGGGACGGGCTG
>ENA-OQIW01000090-OQIW01000090.1-human-gut-metagenome-genome-assembly--contig:-NODE-90-length-19995-cov-1.178579_pt1 | contig 19995 bp, 25 predicted proteins | sample MGYA00242586_ERZ504751 | MGnify/ENA primary metagenome ERZ504751 (study PRJEB26092, sample SAMD00036349) | human gut metagenome | host: Homo sapiens | study: EMG produced TPA metagenomics assembly of...
CGCGCTTAATAATAATTGCATGCCGTCACTCGAACTAGGCCAGTCCAAACTTGCTTCATGCCATCATTCAAGATCCTGTCCGGTGCCAGGACGCCGGCCCGACGACCGCTGGCCATGGTACTCGTAGCATATTGCCATATGCGCTCGGGCTTAAAGAACCGCCAGGTCACGACGTTCTCCAAGCTGCCGTTTTGAACCCGTTTCACATCTACCGAAAACCACGGCCCGTAGGCTTCCCTTCCCGAGGCTAAGGTATCCTCTATGACATACAAGTCGACATTTTCCGAGGCCCGATGATCGACCCATACGTCGGCAGCCTTCGAAGGACCGGAGCAGGCATACAGGATCAGATATATCAGCACAAAAATTATCAAGATCTTTCCGTACTTTCTCACTATTTCAACTCCTTTATGAATCGGAAGGTCCTGTGAATCGTACATTCAGCAGATCCTTAATAGTAATGCATGCCGTCATTAGAATAGGACCAGCCTAATTGATTCATGCCGTATTCAAAGATCTTGTTGGGCACTATGACGCCGGCACGACGGCCGCTGGCCATGGTACTCGTAGCATATTGCCATATGCGCTCGGGCTTAAAGAACCGCCAGGTCACCACTTTTTCAAGACTGCCGTTTTGGACCCGTTTTACAGCTACCGAAAACCAAGGCCCGTACGAATCTCGTCCCGAGGTCAACGTATCATCCATGACATAGAGATCCACATTTTCCGAGGCCCAACGATCGACCCAAACGTCGGCGGCCTTAGAAGGACCTGCGCCGGCAAAGAAACACATACATCCCACACAACAAATCAATAACGCCTTCCACAACTGTTTCACAAACCTCATCTCCTTTGTACAAATAAAATTCTAAACATATACTGAAACGGTTCCTCTTAAAAGCGTAGAGGCATCGCTTGAACAACCTTTATCACATACAATCGTTACATCAAGCTATTGCCGTTTTGATTCAAGATAGTCTGCTAAACTTTCAGCAATCTTTGTGGCGCTATGATTGGGTCTTGATTCATATACCGTACCACTACCATCCTGCCAAATGATGATACCGTCAATGCCCACATTTTCTATGACGTATAATTTATGCCCGATTTGATCATTTACAGCCCACTCTCTTTTGGTAACTTGAACCACATTTCTGTTCTTGGATTTTGCAACCCCCGTGAGCTCCACATCATCGGCTATAATCGCGCCAAATGTGAGTAAATACTCTTTATAATCTTCTGCCAAGGGCAGTGCCAAATCGATTTCTACGTCTTCTACCTCGTCCATCGTCGCAGGTTTTAATGATATCAAATTGTTAAGATTCTTTATGATCTCAATGACTTTAGACATTTATACTCCCTCCATATCCTTAATGCGTCCTTGCCAATGCTCCCGCCGTTCTTTGGCAAATTCGATCCGGTTAATTTCCGTTTCTTTCGTTTTATCATGCAGAATGGTGTCATTGCCGATACCTCGATGTTCTTTCAAGGTCAGTTCCGCAAGAGGATTTTCCGGTTTCTGTCCGATATGATGAAGTTCAATTTCCTCGCCATCTTTTGTAAGGGGCGGTCTTCCTCTTTCCATTCGCTCTCTGTTAGTGAGGCCTATCTTCATCTTTTTGATCTAAGTCAATATCCTCTTTGATCAAACATTTCTTACCATTGATTTCGACTTCTTTCAAACCGGCCTTCATATATATTTCAGCTTCTTTCCGAGAGCCGATCTGCTCCAGAATTTCAGAAGACCACCCGGTTTCTTCTTGAATTTCTTTTTTCTCCTCCGCCGTCAGGCTTCTTTGCTCTCATTCGATTCCCTTACTTTATTTTCTTGTGCTTCCAGCTTCTCCTTATTAGCTTCGATGACCGATTCTAAAGAAGAGTTCATCGCTGTTTCCGTATCCGCTTCTTGGGCAACCATTTTTTGTAATTCTGCTTTCTCTTTAAACTCAGTCATCCCCAGTTTTTCAACATTGTTCTTTAAGGCAGCCCCCTTCTCGACAATTTTTGTCATGCCCTCTTTCACAGCTCCGGTAAGTGCGGAAAGACCTCCAATCATTCAATCACTTCCCCTCCACTCAGCTTTTATCTTCAAAATGTCCTCGTCAGATATTTCAAAGAAGTAATTCTTTATGGTTTGAACAATATCAGTTCTTTCAAAGGCGTTTTTGTATATCAATTGCGCCACGATAAAACAGCCTTGGTCTTCAAGATTCTCTTCATATTCCGCTTGCAATTGTTCTTTTACCAAGACCAATTTGTCGTTATCGGGGGACAACATCAATTGATATATGTCGCTGCAAAGTTCATCCGGTATCATCTGTTTTAGGATATAACAGCCATTTAGTAAATATCGAAGAACACCTTCATACAATAGTTCGGCATAAATTTCATTTTCATTGTCACACATGACTAGGGTAACATTATTTTTCTTCAAAGACGATCTAAACGATTGTCGGCAGACCGTAACAGCATGGCTGACATGATTGCAATCCTGAACCAAAATAGTATTCAGCATCTTCATCCCCATAAGAGGCAGGGAATCTGCCAGTACTTCTTTTGCCAGGCTGACATTGATTTGATACAGTCGTTTCTTTATATCTTTGCCATACAACAAGTCGTCTGTCACCTTGATGTCATCAACCATCGCAATCTGCACACGAACGGGAAGACTCATTCCCTCCTTATGACACAAGGCTGTTCCCGTCTTAAGGCTGCCTAAATCCAGCCCTTCTTCACCGGTTAAGCCGATCGTATTGGCCATTACCGCTTGATCGTCAGCAGACACCAACCGCTGAATGATTTTGTTGGATGAATTTTTTATGACATCTGGCGCCAGTTTACTGGGAATCTGTTCCGCCACGATAACCCCTTGCCCATAGGAGCGCATTTCAGCCAGCATATTCGCAAAGTGTTCTACGGCCTTTCCCTTGGGATTGCCCAGATCTTCCGACGATTTTTCCGTGCTTACATTTTTCAAAAGTCGGTGTGCTTCTTCAATAACCAAAATATGCGATAGCGTTCTGTTCATATCCAACATTTCCTGGCTTATCTGCCGATATTCATTGATGAAGATAATCAATAATCCTACACAAAAGGCCTTATCCGAATCATCGGCTAAGCCTTCCAGTTCAAAAATCGTATTATGGTTCAACAACGCATTCATATCGGCATATTCATACGTATTAAACATATAGCCCTTGGATCCTGAACACAAACTTTCTAATCTGGCCATGATTGCCGTTTTTATATTTCCGGCAACCTCACCTTCATAGTCCATCTCTGTTTTGATATAGCGCTCGATTTCCAATTTCAAGTCCTGCATCGTCGGAAAGAGATACTTATGCGCCGCTGACGCATATTTTTTCTGCATATAGTCTGCATCAAAGAATTTGGCAGAGTTTGCCGTATTTACCAGATAGGGATGGAACCCCAAGGTCAAATTCCAGCCCTTTTTCTTATATACATTCTGCAAACATTTTTCTAAAATATACGGCATCGGGCCGTAGAAAGAAAAAGATGCATTGAACAAATCCTTCAAAAAATCGATATGCATCTGTGGAGAAACACCGCACTGAATATAAAAGGGATTAAATCGCAAACAATTTATCTCAGGTTTTCCCAGTGTATAGATTTGAGGCCTTTTTTTATCTTTAAGATTGATGTTTCTATATTCTTTTTTCGCCGACTCAATGACTAAAAATGGAGTGTCGGCTTCTTTCAATATCCCTTTCACGGTCGTCGTTTTTCCGCTGCCCGTAATGCCGCACACAAACGTATGGCGGGCCAGATCTTTATGGGTCAATGAAAAAGGCATATTTTCCAAGATTCTGCGACCTTCACAAATATGTCCCACCTCGACGCCAACAGCATTATCAGTAATCAAGGGATATGTTTTTCCCTTTTTTAACTCGAAGTTCGGCACCGGAACATCGGGCAGGGTACACATAAACCCCAACTCTTCAGAAGTAACTACCGTACACAGCGGCGACAATTCCGGTTCAGCATCGAGGATTTCAGGCACTAAGAGAGACTTTCCCTCAGCCTCCGTCTTATCCAAATGAAAAGAGTGAACAACTTGAGGCAAAATGACCGGATTGGGCTTAGCAAATTCTCCGGAAATGCAGGCCCGTATAATTCCAGCCGCCAATTTTGAATCAGTCGAATAAGAAATGACCGTTTCCCACATGCCATTGCTCCTACCTTGTCGCAATCTTTCAATAGCTTTATCTGTATAGTCCATCAATTCAAGGGCAACGCCATTTTGTACCTCTGCAGAAATGCCCTCACTTTGATTGATAGCGTCGGTGATAGTCTGGCTGTAATTTTCGGAGGCCGAAGAACTTTCGCTTGTCGTTTCGCTGTAGGATTCACTGAAAGTAAAACCAAGAGCCCATCCAAAACTTTCACTTATTGTATTGGACGTACTCTTCGTAATCGTGTCTGTACGACCTTCCGTATTTCCTTTCGATCTCGAGATTCCCTGCTGCCTCGAGATATTTCGCTTACTGACAGCAAAACACTGATCTTTGATCTGTATTAACGCCCTGCGTTTTTTCGAAATAATGTCTTGTGACAGCGGGCGTGAAATAAACAAAACGGTGTAATCTTGTCCATTCAAGCTTTTCATCAGCGGGGCCAAGGAGAAGATTTGCTTTTCCTCTTCAATTTTGACGGACGGTATGGCCGAGATCAACCCCACTTCTTTCTCACAGGCAGTTCTCGCCGCAAAATTCGTCTTATAGGGCAGGAGTTCGATTCCATCGAGCAACCCTTCCATGATGCTTTTTAACAAGTCCGAGTTATCCTCTGTATCCAGTAAGCCAACGACCAAATTTGTCGTTTCCCCATAGGAAACAATACCATACACGACGGGCTTCCCGACAGCATATAAGGCCGTGTAAAACTTGTCCATCTTTTCATTAAGAAAGTCGAACATATCATCGACTTCATCGGTCGTACAACTTACGATCCTGAAGAAAGCAAATGAGTCCAATAATTCATCAGATTTTGCATAGGACAGATCCATAATCTCTTGTTTGTCTGAAGCAGACGCGCAGGGTGTATCTCCTCTATAAATTCAGCCGCTTGCTTTGCCACAACGCGGGTATCCTGCTGGAACTGCTCAGAAACTTCTGGTGATAAACGCTTTTCCGTCTGATCCGAAACATTTGATTCAACCTTATTCGTCATAGCGATGCTCCCTTCTGACAAGAGAACGAACCCTTATAAATCGTGTGAACTTAATTGTAAAAACAATGCACTGCTTCGGTTACCCGGTTTCGTGGCAATAAATATGCAGCCATTCTGACTGTCATCACACCGCAATATCAGGTGCTGTTACCTTATTGCAGATAGCTGTCAATGCCGCCCTTCAGTGCTGTGATTGGTTTTATCTTCGCTTCAAGAGCTGCTGCCTGAACCTTTAAATTTGTAATATCTTTCCAATATTTTTTCGGTATTTTTCTTATCATCCTCGTACCTTATGCAGCGCTCTCTTCTTATCCTCAGTATGTTTCCTTATTAATTCGGGTGTATAGGCAGTAAGCGTCTGTTGAACAAACAACTGAAGATCCTTGATTGCCTGATTCTTGATACGATCAAGTCCATCAATGAAACTATCTTTAACCAACTTATAAGCCGCTGACTGTGAAAATGCATCCTTTTTCTCAGATTCATAGTGTGTCCTGAATGAATCATAATTGTCGTTAAATGTTTCGTTGGCTTTTCTTCTCATCTCTTCTTTGATCGCATCCACCATTTCTGGAGAAAAGGTCGGTTCCGGCAATACATATGGAACGGGAATCTTATTACTGAGGGCCACACCTAAGAGGTCATTACACTCGGTAACTACCTTATCCCGTATTTTTGCTCAAATTCGATAAAAAACCTACTCGGCGAAACGCAAACGTTTCCAACAGTCCAAGGTTATAAAGATAATCATCATCGTAGTCATCTACAACCTCCATCGTTTCTTTATAATCATCCAGTATTACTTCGGCACGTCGTGCAATCAGGCCCTTTTCACCCGTGTATTTTTCTCCTATTTTCTCTACGTTTTCATTCATTCGAATTTTGATATTCTCAAGTTCCTCTTCTATTTTTACAGCACATTTGCTCAGGTCTTCGACTTTTAATGTATAATTTGCAACCAGTTCATCAAGGTAACTTCTTTTTTGCGCATAAACCTTCAACAGATGATCGAGTAGTTCACTCAGCGCCATAAAATCAATCTTCCTTCTGAAGAAATTCAACGACTGATTCACGCCATCAAAATGGGACAGTCGATTCAATTCCCTGAGGAACGCATCTTTTTTTCCATCACTACCCTGCCAGGCATCTTTAAGAAAAGGCTCAATAGCTTTCTTGCGCCCCATCTCTTTCAGTTCAGCCTTAATGTTCTCGGTGATCAGGTGTTGAAAAGTATTATAATAAAGTTTAGCCTTAGTATTGATAAGAATAATCTGATCTTTTCCGATGCCTTGTCTGCTGCCATCTTCCTGACGGGCAAACAGATTCACAAATTTCTCGAATGTCTTTTTTGTTTCTGTCTCCGGTTGTGCAGCAGTACGGTTTAAAATCAAGAACAGAGCATTTTTATACTTGTCAACATGCTTCGATTCTAAAAAGGATTTAAAACGGTTGGACTCAACCGAATCCTCAAAGGGCTGCAAAAAAAGAATGGCATCGGCAGATTCGATATCTTCAGACGTAACATCGGCCATGCTGCCGTCAGCCTTTACATCGGGAGAATCAATGATGCGAATCCCATGCATCGCTTCATCTTTAAAAGGGTATTCAATAATCATCTTTATGACGACGTTTCTCCATCGGTACTGCTTTTCCTTTATGTAGTTTTTGATCTTTCCGTTGTATTTTCCGCTGGAAAGGCCATGTATATTTTCACACGCTACGTCTTTTAAGAAGGCTTCGATGACCGCCTGATTGGCTTTCTTATCCCGGTATTTAACAATAATGTCACGATCAATAAGGGCGACGGGGATATCTCGATATTTATCAGCTAAGGCGACATGGGCAATCAAAAAATTTTTGATATTTTCTTCCCCTGATACGTCTTTCTTCTGCCCATCGGCATAGACGGCATGCAAAACAAACTTTTCGCCATAGGTAACCTCGACGACAGTACCCGTACACTGATAGATATTCATGGGCAGAATTTCCGAACCTAGATAGGCATTGATAAAGGTAAATGTATCACCTCTTGCTTCTCCGGTGATCATCAAGCAGAACCGGTCGTCCTTAATTCTCTCCGCCTTCAGCTTCAGAGCTTGTAAAGAAGTATCGTTTTCTGATATCCCCATTTTATGAAAAGCATCTAAAAACTCCTCATAGTACTTCAGTACTTCATTCTTTACATTATTATAACTCGTTATCATGGCGGAAACCTCCTTAACAAGTCTGATTCGCTGCTTTAATTTCTATTATACAAAGCCATCGTGACAGAAATTGTCTCTATTCATAGAAGTCATTTTCAAAAGTCCCTATACTTCCGACGTTTTTCTTCCTTCATCGTCTTTTCCGGTCACAATAGATTCTCTCTTCTTTTTTAATATCCGTTCGATTGATAGCTAACCTCATTATGACAAAAATAAGTTTAATTTTGTTATATTCGTTTTATACAAAACAATGATTAATCTATTCTCCTGACAGCCGATGCCAGAACCAGTATGCAGGATGTAGCCTTAGCAATAGAATCATTGCCATAAAAATCCTTCTTCCTCACCGGATTTGCGGCACAAAAAAAGACATATCTTCCCTGTCTTTCAGCCTCGCTGTTGCCGAGGACCAAAAGGCGGATCGATATGTCTCTTTATGATCAGATAGAAAAATGATGGTGCTTAGGGCTGCGAATCTTCTTTCACAACGGGAATATACACTCGTTCTAAGGGAATCATCTGTTTATACTTATCGTTCAAATCAGGATAGTATTTCAAAATCAACTCTACCAAGTTCGTATCCATTGATGCCGCGGATGATGGGCGTATTGGCCAGATACTTTTGAGCATTCTTGGTATAGTTGGATAAGGTTACAAACAGGCCGTAATCGCCTTCCCGCATGGCACCTTTCAAAGACTGGATCGCCGCTTCCTTGATGTCGCCGTCCTGACTCTTTACCTGTACCAGAATGCGCGGCGGCAGCTCATCTTTGTAAGCCGTAATATCGATGCCGCTATCTCCGCCGTGGGGCGACACGGTCGTACGATATCCCATGGCCCGTAAGAGGTCGGCTACAAAGTATTCTAAATCGTATCCTTTGAGATGCTTGCTAAGTGCTTTCAAAATGAAATCTCTCGTTGTCTCTACGATTTCTTCTGCCGTAGCGCCTACGCTTCATCTTCTTCTGTTTCTGTGATGGCCCTTTCTTTTTTAAAGTCCTTATCGAGGGCAGACAGGTACTCATCGGCATAACTTTTCACGGAAAAGAAGGTCAGAGCTGAACCGATTTCATACAGCGCCCCTTGCGAGAAGGAGGTCCTGGAAAGATGCTTCAACCATTTCACCCTGCGCTGCTGTGCATATTCGACGGGTTCCGGATGATACTCATATCCGCCTTCAATGATGCCGATATTAATCTGTCGGTCGATTTTGGAAGGAAATACTACGTAATCACCGATTTCGACCTCGTGGACAAAGCGATAAAGCATGCCAACATGATTGGAAACACGGCCCTTCTTGGCATCAGGATAAACGGCAGCGTACTTTTCCTTGAAAGCCTCCCGATTGGCTTCGATCCGGCTCAAATCGCCCATAGCCTTCCAACCAATGGCGATGACAGCCTGCTGCAAAAATAAATTATCATCTGTGGTATGAATCCCCCATACCCGTTTTTCTTCGTGAGACATATTCTTATACCGCCTATCTCGTGCTTTGAAGAATGCCTTTTTCCGCACTTTTTTAGTTCTATTATAGCATGGATCTAATGATAACGTCGCTCTAAAAAGGACATCCTGCATCATACTCCGAACTCCATCGTCCCTCTACGTAAAAGCTACAATACGATCATTTCGTACCCCTTCACCCAACCAAGTACTCCTACATGGCAAAAAGCCGCCGCAAGACATCACAAACAGATGCCCGCAGCGGCTTTTCTCATTCCAACTTCAGATTTACGCTTCAAAGCAGAAAGCTTCCCGTCCCCTTGCGGGGATTTAGGTTCTAAACTCAGGCCGAAGAGCCCAATTTTAGCGACATTAAGTTTCCGTCCCCTTACGGGGATTAAGGTTCTAAACTCGGAACTTTTTGCTATCGAGGGAAAGACTACCCTGTTTCCGTCCCCTTACGGGGATTAAGGTTCTAAACAGCAACGAAGTTCGGTTTGACATGGTTGAACAAGTATTAATTGTTTCCGTCCCCTTACGGGGATTAAGGTTCTAAACAGCACCCCTTACAAATGGCTTCGTTACGCCATTGAAAAGGACATTTGCGGGGCGGATTTTATGTTTCGGCTGTTTTCTGCTTTTTCGCTGAAAGTTTCTTTCAAAAATCCCCATCAGCCGCAGTTTCATCCCATCGGGGGCAGAATGGTATAAAATCCGTAAATCTATTTATATTATACCATATGTTTGAAATTCTTTGGCGGATATCATAGTACTTTCCGACAACGCCGCTATGAAATACCTTTTTTAAGCGCTCTAGCCAAATGGGGGTTGATGGACATGAGCTTCGATTGCTTGAGATCTGGAAATCCCAAATATCCCCTCTACCAATCCCTTACCAAGACAGGTTCTCCCCAGACCGTCAACCTTCAAACGATTCTCTACCGTTAAATCGGAACCCGCCTTACCGCTTTCGATAAAAAATAGAGTAGTAACTTTTATAAGCTACTACTCTATTTTTAGATCTGCCCCATCGGGCTTACGCTGTTAGGCGTCTCTTTTAGCCGAGAGCTTCTTCTAATACCTTGCATTTAGCCTCAATCGTCTTTTCAATGTTGCTTCTATAATCGTCGATAAGCCAGCCAAGGATTTCTTCATAATATTCATCGATATCGCTGTTATAGATCGTATCAGGATATCCTGTTTAAAGTCTTTCCCCATACCTTTATCGTATTTATAGCAATACTTCGTTACCGTCCGAGTCGTGCCTTTGAAGATTCGGCCCGGTTCGTCGAAGTCCATATCATCGGTATCGACGCAATCTTTATACCAAGATTCACTGGAATAGGAGTCACTTCTCATTTCTCTTTCTACCTTGCGCCCCATTTAATAGGATTATAGTCTTTAAAATTATCGATATACTGCGTCGGGAATACGGCCCAGGTGCAAAAATCGTCCGGTAAGGGACTGCCATTCAAGGAATTGACGACGGAGTCAACCGTTTCCTGCAAAATAGCCTCGAATTTTTTATTCCACTTGGTATACACCCCTTGTTCCGAAGCATCGAAGAAGGGCGCAATTTTATCGGTCCCATACTGGCTGAGCACTTCCATGGCATACTGTTCAATGCGGGCATAGTTTCTCCGTTTAAAATCTTTCCATCCGGCATCACGGGCGTCCGAGCTGCTTTTATATTTATAATTATGAGTCCCGTCTAAGTAATTATAGTCGATGTCGAAGGGATATTTTTCCCGATCAAAATCATAGTCCGAACGCTGTATATTGGGGATTTTGATACTCGACAGCTTGGCTTTCAATTGTGCGATAATCTGCTGCTTTTCCGCAGTGCTCAAGGCCTTGGCCTGAATATCACTGAGCTGAATGGCCTGTTCCGGACAGAGATCGACCATTTCTTGAGCCGCTGCGATCACCTCTTGGGCTTCGATCTTTCCGTTATTTTTTACGCGAGCCTTACCGTCCGAACCTTCTGCGATATACTCCGAAAAGGCAAGACAAGTCCCGCATCCCGTACATTTTGCAGCATCGATTTTTAAACTTTTCATGAAAATCATCTCCTAACCAATTTTTTTAATCGCGTCGGCGTATTCCTTCCCCATTTGGATGGTAGCCATGATTTCTTGCGTCAGCGCCCCGTTATCGGTAACCACCGGCGCATCGACAATTTTTTTCAAGGCATCGACTAAGTTCATACAGGTCATCAGCACATCGCGATCGGCCTGGCTGTAATTTCTCGGATCACTGCCCCTTGCTTCAATCAAGTCCTGAGAATGCTGAATGCTTTTCGCCAGTAGCAGATTCAGGCGAGCAATGACCTCGGAAATTACCGAGCATTGATCGACCATGATATCGATCCCTTTGGCGATATTTTCGGCCTGCGCATAGACAACGCGCGCTGCCCGTAATTGTTTAAATGACTCCGACTGGGCCTGCTTCGAGTCATCTAACATCGACCGACCCAGCCCGCCTTTTAGCAGCGACATGAGAACCTCCGAATCGGTAAATTCTCGCTTGGGAACGATGACCATCTGATGCAAATAGGCAATGTCTTCTTTGATTTCAAAGGAACCAATGCTAATAAATCTTCTCGTTTCTCGGCTTGGAAATCGATTTCAATGATCTTTTGATACAGATCTACAAACCGGCGAAAATTGGAAATAGTGCCTCGTTTTCGTTGAATGATTCGTCCTAAGGCAGACTCGAATTCCTGAGACTTCTGTTTCACTAACAGTCGGGCATCGGTTTCTCGTTGAAAGGCCTTCTTCATGCGTTTTCTTGAATCTTCATCCATATTGCACGCCTTATTCAAGTCAGAAAGGTCAGAAAGAAATTTCCCGGCTGCTACGCCTGCGACTATCAAGGGCCACATTTCCGCCACCTCCTATGTATAGTATATCTATTCTAAAGGACAAAGGGCTTTCTATCCTTCGAATCAAAAAATTGATTAAATTCTTCTCGATCTTTAAAGTAACATTCCTCACCGAAGTACGATAAGATTTGGTTCAACCCGCCGGTAATATTATCGACATCGTTTTCTAAGGCCGAATCCATCATTCGTTCAAAGCCCAAATAGAAGGCTTCATATTGACGACCTTTTTCGGCTTCATACATCGCATCGAGCCGTTTTCCCTGGGCCGCTAAGGCTGCTTCCATGGCAGCACTCACGCGGTTAAAGGCTGCCGTACGCCGATCTTCGAGCTTCCGAGCGGCTTTAGCATTATAATAGGGAGCCAACACGACATCTTCTACAAAACCGACGACGGCCATCGCCGCCATGGCCCCTACAGCGGCCCCCAACACCGCCATGGGGCCCGCAAAAAGAGTACCGGCTGCGAGACCCGTGAAAACGGCCTCTCCCACTGCCATACCAGTAGTGGAAGCTGCCAATGTCGCGGCATTTTATGTAATTCTACCACACAGTCTTCTAACGTAATCTCGCCGGAACATAAGCGGCTCAGGCACTGCCGGCTACGGCAACGGCAGACAGGATCTCAGCTGGGGCATTCATTTTTCCCAGTACTTTGATCAAGTTATTCGTCGAACTACGCATGATTTGCGTTGCCGTAGCAATCCCGCCGGAGCGCAAATAACCATTGATGGCGGCTTTGCCCGTAGCTTTTGCCGCGTCGCAAAAGGCTTCGCCGGCCTCTTTGTCTCCCGACAAGACCTGGCCTATATTGTTGATCGACGACATGACCCCTACCATCGTTCCGGCTGACATACCGGCCTCTAGGCCGACGTCATTAAAGGTCTTGGCCACATTTTGCACGGTCGTTACTCCGATATTAATGTCTGCCTTTATCTCGGCCTTTGTCCCTTCCCAGCGCAAGTTGTCTTTCATTTTTTTAGAAACAGGAAGGCCCTTCTTTTTTAAAAAATCCGAATCTTCAGCAAATTCGGCATTCGTCTTGGCTCGTTTGGCATTATTGACCCGTCGGCTGGTAAGAAGAAGATTATCCTCATCATTGGCAATGTTCTTTGCGTCCTCCGGCGCAATAAAGGGACTATTTTTAAGTTTTTCGTGCATTAATTTTAAAGGAACAAGATGGTCAATTTCGCCCATATGAGCGTCATAGTCCTTTCCGTACTTCAGTTTGGCATCTTTCATTTTCAGTTCCAATTTTTTATTGGTATAAGGATCCCTTACGACGCCTTTTCCCTTCTCAACGGCCTTTTGTTTAGCCTATATTTAGCCGGGCCATCATCATAGTTGCCTCGATCGTACTCCTGTGGTTTATAATACTGATCCTCAATCCCATCGGCAGCGGCTTTGGCAGCCTCTCCTGCGGCAAAGGTAGTCACAATATCACGCTGTTTCTCGTCATTCTCATCTACCGGAATATGACTCTTATCTTTTTCTTCCATGCTAATCACCTCTGTCCCCTCAACATACAGTATCTGCAAATTATACAAATAACTAATGAGTAATAATCATATTATTTGTATTTATTCTACAATAATTTCAATTTCTTCACAAGAAAAATAAAAATCCATCCGTAACACGACAACCGAAGTCTTCCCCGTTCAGCCGAAGAGCTAGAGTTCCCTTGCTTGTGATAGGGCCTCGATGATAACCGGTTCTGCCACGCTTTATCCCGTTTTCAACCGCTCCTCCTTTTGCCCTTCGATTCACTACCTTGATACCTATTATACAGGATGGCCACGACAGAATCTGTCATGATTCACAAAATTATGTTGTCCTTATCTAAATTTCTTTTCCCTTATTCAACAAGCCATGCTCCCTTTCCCCGCTGCAAAAAAAGACCTGCCTCTCTCAAAGGCAAGTCTCTTTCTGTTCCGTCCCAATGTAGGGACAGCCATATGATATTGTTCATTCATCGTTTTAACAGGCCGTATCGAGAGGTCTAAAGACTACTTTCTGTATTTGCAGACTTCCTTAACCTTATCTTGATTCATGATCCGATCACCATTGACGTCCTGCACTAAATAAAGGGGCCTGAATTTGCTTTCATTGAAGACCCGTCCTAAATATTCGCCAATGATTCCCAGGAAGGAGAGTTGGACGCCGCCGATGAAGAGGATGGCGCAAATGAGGGACGGGTATCCCGGCACATCGTCGCCGTAAACCAGGGTCCGAACGATGATGAACAACATGAAGAGAATAGCAATAAAAGCCAGGAAGACCCCGACGTAAGCCGCAGCCCGCAAGGGCGCAATGGTGAAGCTGGTAATGCCTTCAATGGCCAAGTTGAGGAGTTTCCAATAGTTCCACTTGGTCTTGCCGGCAGCTCGGGCATCGCGGTCAAAGAGGATTTCTTTCTTTTCAAATCCGATCCAACTGAAAAGGCCTTTGTTGTATCGCTGGGATTCGCGCATCATCCGCAGGGCATTCAAGCACTGGCGGTCGAGGAGGCGAAAATCACCGACGTCGCGCTGCATGGGCGCGTTAGACAGCTTCTGCAAGATGGTATAAAAGGCATGGGACGACCACTTCTTGAAAAAAGTTTCCCCGGCCCGGCTGCGCCGTTTGGCACTGACGTCCTGATAGCCCTGTTCCCACCAGCTTATCATCTCGGGAATGAGTTCCGGCGGATCCTGCAAATCGGCATCCATGATGATGGCCGCATCACCAGTCAAATAATCGATGCCGGCTGTCATGGCGATTTCCTTGCCAAAATTACGGGACAAATTGACGTAGGACACGCGACGATCTTTCTCCCGCAACTCGTGCATAATCGAAAGAGTCCCATCTCGGCTTCCGTCATTGACAAACATAAACTGAAAATCATAGGATGGAATCCCATCGATGACAGCACTCGTGCGACGGTAAAACTCGCGCAGCACGGCTTCTTCATTGTAACAAGGTACTAAGATCGAAATCAGTTGCTTTCCCTGTCGTCTCTCGACGTTCGCTATTTCCTCAGCCACGTATATAGCGTCCTTTCCTGAACGAAACCTTCGCTTCGCCAACATTCCGGTAAAAACGAGTCCTATCGATTGCATAGAACTCGCTTTTCCCTTAATAAAAATCTATAACACGAATCAGCGTCCCAAGACCTTATCGGCCATCTTCAAGGCACTTTCGACGGTGTCATCCATATCGTAATACTTGTACTCTGCCAGACGGCCGCCAAAGATGACGTGCTGTTCTTTTTCGGCAAGAGCGGCATACTTTGCATAGAGGGCCTGATTGGGTGCATCATTGATGGGATAGTAGCTTCCTGGCCGGGTTCCCAGTCAGCCGGATATTCTTTAGTCACATAGGTTACGGGCTGAGTCCCGAATTCAAAGTGCTTGTGTTCCAGAATGCGCGTATACGGCGTTTCGGCATCGGTATAATTCATGACGCCACGCCTTGGTGATTTTCTTCTTCCAGGCGCTCTGTTTCAAAGCGAAGGCCGCGGTATTCCAACCGGCCGAGCTGATAGCCGAAGTATTCGTCGATCGGTCCCGTATAGACGATGTTTTTAGCAAGGCCTTCATAGTCGCTGCGAGAGGCATTATAATCGACGCCGGTACGAACTTCGATGCCTTCCAATAAACCCTTGATGAGGACATTATAGCCGCCGATGGGAATCCCCTGATAGCGGTCATTAAAATAGTTGTTGTCAAAGGTATAGCGCACGGGCAATCGTTTGATGATAAAGGACGGAATTTCCGTGCAGGGCCGGCCCCACTGCTTTTCTGTGTAGCCTTTGATCAATTTCGTATAAATGTCCGTCCCGATGAGGGAAATAGCCTGTTCTTCGAGATTCTTAGGATCCGTAATCCCCGCTTCTTCCCGCTGTTGGGCAATCTTGGCCGCCGCTTCTTTCGGCGTCGTAACGCCCCACATCTTGGTGAAGGTATTCATGTTAAACGGAAGGTTATACAATTCACCCTTATAATTGGCAATCGGCGAATTGACATAGTGATTGAACTCGGCAAACTGATTGACATAGTCCCACACGACCTTGTTCGACGTATGGAAGATGTGAGCGCCGTACTTGTGGATGTGAATCCCGTCTTTCTCCTCACAGTACACATTACCGCCGACACAGTCGCGCCGTTCTAAAACGAGGCAGGACTTCCCGGCATTCGTCATCTCCCGGGCAAAGACCGCTCCAAACAAACCGCTGCCAACAATCAGATAATCATACATAAGGCAAACCTCCTGTAACATACCGTATAATAATTTCATTTTATTATACCATATGGCCCCTTATCGAACCAGTCACCCTCTAGGGCAGCGCTTTTTCTTATGCGCAAAACCCTTCCCTATCGTCAAAGTTCAATGTTGACATCCAGACACACACATGAAAAGTACTCCCCTTCAAGCAGTCTGAGATTTTAGTGTTTCTCAATCTGCTTAAAGAGGAGTACCTCAAAGGTTCGTATAGATTTTCTTTACCAACGTGTCATTGCCTTTTAGTGTTCGTTTACACTAGCACGGCTTTCTTCTCGAGCCGCGTGTTCGGCGGCCATGCGGCGGAGGCGTTTATTGCGCCGGACTTCGACCTTCCGCGACTTTTCCTTGACGTTGGCGACGACGGACCGGGCCAACCAGCCCATAAGGCAGCCGGTCAAGAGAATCTTAATGGCCAGCAAATCCCAATGTGTCGACAAGAGCAGAGCCAAGACGACGAAGGCAGCCGTGACGAGCGTTTTATTCATAAATCGATGCATCTCCCTGTAAACGTACATAAAAAGCCTTAAAGTGAATTTAATTATACACGCTTTTCGGGAATAAAACAAGCAGTACTCAAGAAGGCGCACCGAGACCGAGTGAATAAAGGTTAAATTTGGGCAAAGAGTTTTTCCTTGGTCCGTTCGGCTTCAGCCTTGATCTTTTCGATGTCGAGTTTGGTAAACTCTTTGTGCCGCAAGAGGACTTCACCGTTTACCAGGACGGTGTCGACGTCCATGCTGTTGGCGCTGTAAGCATGAGGCTGAGAGAATCGTGTTTCGGATACCAATGGAGGCCGCTGCGGTCGACTAAGGTGATGTCGGCTTTATAGCCGGCTTCAAGCTTGCCAATATCGGTGTAGCCAGGCACTTGGCACCGCCTTCGGTCAGCATGTTGATGGCCGTTTCAGCCGGGATGACCGTCGGATCGAGGGTGTTGGCCTTGTGGACCAGGGCTGCCAAATGCATTTCTTCGACGATGTCGAGGTTGTTGTTGCTCGAGGCACCGTCTGTGCCGAGACCGACGGTGATGCCTTTTCAGCATCTTGGCGATGGGCGCAAAGCCACTGGCCAGTTTCAGGTGCTGCCAGGGTTGTGGGCGACGCGGACGTGTTTTTGGAGCATGATGTCGAGGTCGTCGTCATCGACCCAGACGCAGTGCGCAGCCAGGCAGCCTACGTCAAAGATGCCCAGGTCGTTGAACCAGGCGATAGCGACTTGCCGTACTGCTTCTTGATGTTTTCCACTTCGCCCTTCGTTTCCGACAGGTGAGTGTGGATTTCAGCCCCTAATTCATGGGCCAAATCGACGACGCGGGAGAGATACTCCGGCGTATTGGTGTACGGCGCATGGGGTCCGAGCATGACCGTAATGCGGCCGTCCCCTTTTTTATGCCAGTCTAAAAAGAGCTGTTTATTTTCTTTAAGAGCCGTTTCGGCACTGGGCGTAATCCCCGTCATGCCCCGGCTCAGGCAGGCCCGGATACCCGAGGCATCGACGGCGCGGGCTACGTCATCCATGAAGAAGTACATATCGGCAAAGGACGTCGTGCCGCAGCGGATCATTTCGGCAATGCCGAGCATGGTCTGGGCATAGACGACGTCGCCGTCGAGTTTGTCTTCAGCCGGCCAGATTTTCTTCTGGAGCCAGTCCATGAGCTGCATGTCGTCGGCATAGCTGCGGAAGACGGTCATGGCGCTGTGGTTGTGGGTATTGACGAAGCCCGGCAGGGCCAACATCTGCTGGCCGTCGATGACTTCATCGTAGTCGGAAAGAACAGGATTTTCGGGAAAGCCCGTGATCTTCGTGCCGTCGATGGCGATATTTTGATGTTCCGTGACGTCGTGGTCCCGGTAGAGGGCGACGTCCTGAATCAGTTTTTTCATCGGTATCCCTCTCCTCTTAGTCGAGATTCAAGTATTTGCGCTGTTCTTCGCTGAGGGTGTCGATAGCGTAGCCCATGGAAGCCAGTTTGATCTTGGCGATGTCGTCGTCGATTTCATGAGGCAGGACGTAGACGTGGTTTTCAAGTTCCGTATGATGATCGAGAATGTATTTGGCAGCCAGGGCCTGAACGGCAAAGGACAGGTCCATGATTTCAGCCGGATGGCCGTCGCCGGCAGCCAGGTTGACCAGGCGCCTTCGGCCAAGAGGTTGATGACGTGGCCGTTGGGGAGTTCATAGCCTTCGATATTGTGACGGGCTTCAAAATGGCGGACGGAGAGCGCTTCCAGTTCGGGACGGTTGATTTCGACATCGAAGTGACCGGCATTGGCCAAGACGACACCGTCTTTCATGTTCTTCATGTGTTCGCCGCGGATGACGTCTTTGTCGCCGGTCAAGGTGACGAAGATATCGCCGACTTTGGCAGCTTCGGCCATGGGCATGACTTCAAAACCGTCAAAGACGGCTTCGATGGCTTTAATCGGGTCGACTTCGGTGACGATGACGTGAGCACCGAGCCTTTGGCACGCATAGCTGCAGCCTTACCGCACCAACCGTAACCGGCGACGACGACTTTCTTGCCGACGACGGTCAGGTTGGTCGTGCGCATGATGCCGTCCCATGTCGACTGGCCCGTGCCGTAGCGGTTATCGAAGAGATATTTGCAGTACGAATCGTTGGCTGCAATCATGGGTAATTTCAACTGGCCGGCTTTGTCGAGGCCGTGGAGGCGATTGACACCGGTCGTCGTTTCTTCCGTGCCACCGAGGAGGTTTTCCATAGCGTCGGTCCGCGTCGTGTGCAGGAGGTGGACCTGGTCGCCGCCGTCATCGATGATGATGTCCGGATGGTGGTCGAGGGATTTATTGAGGAAGTCGAAGTATTCTTCGTCGGTCGCACCGTACCAAGCATAGACCGTAAGGCCGTCTTCGACGAGAGCGGCTGCGACGTCATCCTGGTCGACAAGGGGTTGCTGCCGGTAACGATGACTTTGGCGCCGGCCCGGTGAAGGACTTCGGCCAAATATGCCGTCTTGGCTTCGAGATGGACGCTGACGCAGATGGTCTTGCCTTTAAAGGTCTGTTCGGCTTTCAATTTGTCGCCAATGGCATTGAGGGCCGGCATGTGACGGTCGACCCAGTTGATTTTTTCATGGCCGCTCTTAGCTAATGTGATGTCGCGAATAATTGATTCCATACAGTTCATACCTCTTTCTTCTATAATAAATGCTTGTCAAAAAATGCTGTTACGGCCACCGTGTCGGGGTGGCTGATGATGCCCTTTTCGGTAATGATGGCCCGGATGTTTTCATGGGGCGTCACATCGAAGGCCGGGTTGTAGACCGGCGTATCGGAAAGGGCCGTGGCAGCGCCTCTAAAGGAGCGGACTTCGTCGTGATTCCGCTCTTCAATAGGAATCTGACTGCCGTCGGCAAGGGACCGGTCAAAGGTCGATAAAGGCGCTGCAATGTACAGGGGAATGCCCAAGGCCCTGGCCATCAGGGACAGGCCGTAGGTCCCGATTTTGTTGGCCGTATCGCCGTTGGCGGCAATGCGGTCGGCACCGACGATGATGGCGTCAACGCCCTTTTCCTTCATCGTCCAGGCGGCCATGTTATCGGTAATGAGGTAACCGGCACGCCGCCGGTCATGAGCTCAAAGGCCGTAAGACGCGCTCCCTGCAGGAGGGGCCGCGTTTCGTCGGCATAGACCATGGTGACCTTTTTCCGGCGGTGAAGCTCAGTGATGACGCCGAGGGCCGTACCGACGCCGGCCGTCGCCAAGGCGCCGGCATTGCAGTGCGTGAGCAGGGTCAGGGGGCGGTCCCCCTTGCCGACTTCATCGGCACCGCAGCGGGCCATGGCCGTGTTGATGGCCACGTCGTCGGCATGGATGGCTTTGGCCTTTTCTTCTAAGGCGTCGACGATGGCCGACGGGCTTTCATTACCGTATTCCTTAGCGCAATCCATCATCTGTTCCAAAGCCCAGTGGAGGTTGACCGCCGTCGGGCGGGCGGCCGTCGAAGATTCGTGCAGATCTCCTGCACGGCCGTCAAAGGCTACGACCGCAAAGCT
>ENA-OQIW01000092-OQIW01000092.1-human-gut-metagenome-genome-assembly--contig:-NODE-92-length-19896-cov-1.473317_pt1 | contig 19896 bp, 17 predicted proteins | sample MGYA00242586_ERZ504751 | MGnify/ENA primary metagenome ERZ504751 (study PRJEB26092, sample SAMD00036349) | human gut metagenome | host: Homo sapiens | study: EMG produced TPA metagenomics assembly of...
CGGATCTGGGTGCCTGGGTGGCCATGACATCGCCCATGGAGCTGGCTCGGTGGGAGCAAAAACCGGGTCAATCTTGACCGCGTCGTAACCCTCGTCAACCGCTTCTTTGACGACACGGTAGTAATCCTTCGGGTCATACAGCAAAGTCAGGCCGTCCTTGGCCTCAATATCCTTCGCCAGCCGAACTGCAGCTGACGAAGCGTATGCGCGGAGCTTATCGTTGGTCTTGCCGCCCAGCAGCTTGTAAACGGGAACACCGAGAGCCTTACCCTTGATATCCCAGCAGGCGATATCGATCGCAGCCATGGCGGAGGTAATAACGACGCCGCCGCCCATACCCCAGAAGGTGTGGCGATGCAGGTGCTCCCAGATCTCCTCTGTGTTGAACGGATCCATACCGAGGATCAGTTTGCCAAAATCCTGGCACTGGCCAAATGCAGCTTCTGCGGACTTACCGTAAGCCAGGCCCGCCTCGCCCCAGCCATAAATGCCGGAATCGGTGTTTATCTTCATGGTAACAAAGCCGCCGATCGCGCCAGTGCCCAGATAACATTCGACACTCGTTGATTTTCATACGTGGAACCTCCATTCTAATGGTGTTGTGATTTAAACTTATTCCGTCGGAGTTTTGGCTCCGAAAGGTTCTGAATTAAAAGCCTCTTCCTCCCTTATCCGCACCCTCTGATGTTTGGAGGGTGCGGATAAGATTTAAGGAAGATGGTATGATGGGAAAAAGTGACAAAGTGTAAAAAGCGAGGAACTCAGGATTCTGCGGCTTCCTGGTAATCCTCAGCCCATACGGACGTGTGGATCTCGATGTTGCCCGTCTTGGAGCGCCAGAAGCCGATGAGGCCGGCGATGACAAATGACCACAATGTTGATGACAGCCAGGCCGATGTTCATGGAGAGCAGGCTCTTCCACAGAACGACCAGGAACAGCGCCAGAGAAACACAGACAGATGGTGTAGTACAAGCCATCGGACACATGGTAGCGAGACTGCTTCCAGGCATCGGGATATTTTTTGGGCATCTTGATCTCAGCTGTGAAATTCAGGATGGCGAATGCAGAGGTGATTAGCTGGACCATATTGGTGATGGTGGTGATGGACAGACCAAAGACGATGGGGATGATGCCGACGACATACATGAAGGTCAGGATGTAGGGACGGGCACCGCTCTTGTTTTTCTTGCCGAAGCGCTTGGGCAGCCAGCCATCATCACAGGACTGACCGATGGTGATGGAGTTGTAGGCAAAGCTGGAGTTCAGGGTGGAAAGCAGAGCCATGATGGGGCCGCCGATGATGAAGAAGTAGAACAGCCAAGTGGGGAAGATGCGCTGAGCAGCGAATACCAGGGTAGTGGAGTTGCCGTACTCTTCCACGCTCATTACGCCAACGCCTGCCATGCAACGCCAACATACAGGATGCACAGGGTGGGTACGCAGAGCAGCAGGACAAAGGGGATGTCTTTGCGGGCATCCTTGGAGTCACGGCCATAAGCAGTGGTCATGTAGTAGCCCTGGGTGGAGTAAACGAACAGCAGGACTGCACCGAGGAAGCCGCCGCTGATCTGGCCGTTGTTGAAGGTGATGCCCCAGCCATTGATGGCAAAGTTGGGGTCGCTGAAATCGAAGATGGGCAGCTTCATCTTGAAGATGCGACGATCGCAAAGAGGATGAGGGCTGCGATCAGAAGCCAGGTCATCATTTTTTGTGCTTTTGCCATGATGTCAACGCCCATCAGGTTGACGACATAGAAGAAAGTCAGCAGCGTAACGCCGACAATGACCCTTGCCCAATGGGAGTTCAGCGCCGGGATAATGTCGCCCAGGTAAGCGGCAGCGGATGCACCGAACAGGGAGAGCGACAGGCACTGGGTAAGATACATGTAAGCGAAAATGCCGGATGTCCGCGGACTGGACAGATCGCACAGCATGGAGTAGTTGCCGCCGCCCAGACGCAGGGTGGAAGAGATGAAAACGAAAGGAAGGATCATGACAAATCCCATCAGGATTGCCACGAAATACGCCAGCCATGCGGAGTAACCAGTCATTTTGATGGCAGGGACGATCAGAGTGATGACGCCTGCACCGATGACCTGGCCGATAGCCAGTGCATAGAGCTCGGTCCTACCGAGGGTACCTGGTTTTGGGACGGGTTCTTTTACAACGTGGAATCGTCCATGGTGACTAGCTCCTTTTCTTTTTAGTATTATTGAGTGACCGATTACTCGATCACTTTGTACAGCGTTGCGCGGTCAATGGCTTCCTGCAGGAACTCATTGCCGATGCCAGGCAGATCGGGAACGGTGAAGTAGCCGTTTTCCGGCTGCAGATTGTACTTGGTCAAGCCCACAGAGGTATCCATGCGGTTACAGGTGTGGTGCTCGTGGATCAGGAAGTTGGGCAGGGTGCACTCAAGATGCAGGGCTGCATTGGTGGTCAACGGGCTGCCCGCGCAGTGGACCTGGATGCCCACATCGTAAGCATGGGCCATATCGGAGATCTTCTTGACCTCGGTGATGCCGCCGCAGTTGCGATATCGGGCTGAGCCAGCTGAAGCAGATTCTTCTTGAAGTACTCTGCATATTGCCAGCGAGAGTACAGACGCTCGCCGTTTGCGATGGGCACGGAGCTGTACTTGGCAATGTATTCCACGGTCTGGGTGGTGGGCGTGTTGGGCTCCTCAAAAGCCCATGATGTTATACTTTTCTGCCAGCTTTGCCAACTGCACAGCTCCCAGTGCATCTGGGTAAGAGTGATTTTCCATGATGATGTCCACATCGTCGCCGGCGGCTTCACGGGCGGCCTTCATGCGGGATTCTACCATCTTTAGCTGTTTTGGAGTCAGCAGGCCGGTGGTATCCAGGAAGTTGAGGGGCTTGCCTTCTTCATCACGATCAAAGAAATCGATCTTGATCGCGTCAAAGCCTTCGTCCAGTGCCAGCTTGACATTGTGCGCGTAATCCGCGGGGGTCACAGCCCACAGGTGTTCGGAAACGCCCACCTGGCCCCAGCCAAACTGCAGCTGGCTTGCGTAGGTGCGGAGCTTGTCACGAACCTTGCCGCCCAGCAGCTGGTAGCAGGGAACATTGAAGTACTTGCCCTTGATGTCCCACAGAGCCACATCGATGGCCGCGATGCCGGAGAAGACGACCGGGCCGCCATTCTGGCCCCAGAACGTCCGCTTGTACATGGTCTCCCAGATGAACTCAGTGCGAAGCGGATCCATACCGATAATCAGTCTCGCCAGATCGCAGACCATGCCAAATGCGCCGGAACCACCAACGCCGTAGGCCATGCCGGCTTCACCGTCACCACAGATGCCGACGTCCGTATGGATCCGGCATCCGATGGGGCTGTTCTGCTTGCTGTTTGCAGTCGGCAGGCGGAACACCTCGACCTTTGTGATCTTCATAGAATTGCCTCCTTTTTCTATCGTCAAGGACAGCTTAAGCGCAGCTGCCTCTTCTTACCAATGTTGATGGCCAGCGAGAAAATGTCAACTCAACTATTCAGCTGTTCGCTAAGTGAACTATAGCAAAACTCGACAACTTTGTAAAGATGTTTTGCGCAATTCTACCTTTTGATGGTTTTTGGGGGAGGCTCTTTGTTCAAAATCACGAAACGAGCGTATTGGGACGGATTTGTAATGAGGTGACGTTCGAAAGAATTCTCTACGGGCTAGAAGAGATGACTGCGTCATGAGTGCGTTGGATATTTTGGACAAAGGCGACCATCGTGTCAAATCACTTGAATCACTGGTCTTTTGTGATACAATAAAATTAGAGGGCGAGAAAAAGCAGTAAAGCAGGTTGACCATCGACAGTGATAGAACCACGGATGATTTGATATTGGCCCCAACGCGGAGCAGATTATGGGTGGGTAAGAGCTATAAGCCAAATAGATTTGAGGAATTAAAAGAAAGCTCCTGTTTTAATTTTAAGAAAAAGGAGGCCCCAACCATGACCGAACAAGCACTCCGCAAAATGATTGCTGCCGGGGAAAGCACCCGGCAGGAGTTTAAGTCGTGGGTGAAATGCAAGGACTACCGGCAGCGGAAAGAGCTTGCGGTGAAAAGTGCGGTCGCACAGGCAAAGAGCGGTCATCAGACGGGAAAGAAAATGGAAGGCGTTGCATCGGCAGCTTGAATAGCTCGAAATACAGCAGCACGACCAAAACATCTTGCAGGCAGCGTTCTCTCGCAGTCTGACAAGAATCGCTAAATAACCTAAATGGGGCGTACAGTTTACAACTGTGCGCTCCATTTTTTACAACAGAAATCAAATATAAAGTGATATTACGTCGAATTATTTGAGAAATTGCCGGAAAATCCATGTAGATAACATTGGAAAATTGTGGTATAATAATACCAACCAGAAAGGAGGGCTGTGCTATGGACAACAACCAACTACAGTACATCAAAATTCAATCGCAATACGCTGATAAGGTAGAACAATTTGAAAAGTACGTTGTCAAAGCCGCAAAGCTGACACACGCGATTGCTGACACGGCTGAGAAAAAATTCAAGCAGGCGCGGATTGCAATGGAATCTGGCAACATAGATGTCATGCGGAATACGATTCAGCAGTACATCTGCCAGTACGGACAGGATTGGTCGCGTTTCCGGGATGTTCGGATACAGCTTGTAGATGGGAACACCTATGCACAGCTCTCTGCTATTGACCTTATCCAGCAGCTACATTGTGTTATCACGCTGGTGTACAAGGATACTGCGTTGAAAACGGTGAACAAAGAAGCATTCCGAGAGTGCGTTAAAATGATTGCTGAAGCAGTCCAAAATGTTTAATCCGATAAAGAGCTAGATGCAATGTTTGCGTAAAACAGGATAGCTGAAAATAAGCAAAGCCCACAAGCTGGATATAAAATCCGGTCTGTGGGCTTTACCATATCAGGAGTAATATTTCTGTGTGTGGTTGCCGGGACGAGGGGCTTTTGGAACTCAACGGCAAGACCTATATGCTGTCCCTCAAGGTCTACGAAACGGTGAAAACCGATGTGGCCTATGTGCAGGACAAGACGGTCAGCCAGATTCAGGCAAAGGATCGGATTCTCGAATATCTGAAGCATAAGCCGTCGATTACGAATCAGAAAGCTCAAGAGCTGTGTGGGTTTAACAAGAATCGAACCTATTATATCCTGCACCAGATGTGCAAGGACGGCATCTTGCAGCCTGATGCATAGGCCGGGGAACGAAGTACAAAAGCGTGAAGTGAAAATTTACGCTGACTTTTACGCTGAAAGTTTGATTTGCGCTGAATTTACGCTGACTTTCCGGGATTTACGCTGAGAAACGCGCGCCGCGCGATTAGCGGTTTTGCCGCGCGTTTTCTAAGGCTCAATCCTCCACTGCCGTGGCTCGCAGCCGAGGGAAGAGATAACGACTCCATCTCCCCTCTCAGCACCATCATTTTTGATGCGCGGTCGCTCGAGCCACTGCCGTCAAGTCATTGTCGGATAAGTCGATTTTTCATTTGTCTGGGAGTAAGTGCACGGTTTCTGCACGGTTTCAAAACGTGCAAAGGGTGCAAATCGTTGCAAAATCGGACAAAGGGTGCAGAAACTCGAAGCTCAAAACATGCGATATATCGAAAAGAAATGACGTTAAAACGTAACTTCCCAAAATTGAGGGAATCGCCCGGTGTGCGCTACAAATCAGTAGGCCGTGGATTAGAAGATTAAAAAATGGCCTGTTGAACAAAAATGTTCGGCAGACCATTTTTTCATGGATTTAGAAGTGCTGTCAGTTCCAGCCATACAAAAACTTTGGGTTCAGCAGATGGATCTTTGCACCGGAAAAATCAAGGATACCCTCATCGCGCATCCGGCACAGCTCACGGGAAAGAGCACTGCGGTCCACACAGAGGAAATCCGCCAGTTCTGTCCGGGTGTAGGGCAGACTGTAACAGTCTTTTTCATCGGGTGTCAAGGTTTGAAGATAAATCTTCAGACGATCCCGAAGCCGTTTTTGTGCTAAAATACGCACTTTGGTGTTAAAAAAGAGGAGCTGCTGCGCCATATCCTGCATAAGATTTGCTGTGACCTGCATCCGGCAGGGACAGGTCAGCGTTTTCTGTGACATCAATGCACTGAAATCCAGCAGCATTACGGTACAGTCCGAACTGGCACGCAGACAGACCGGACTTACCGTCCAGCCAGTACAGGCCAGTTCTGCACCAAATACTTCTCCGGGACAAAAACGGCAGATGCTGATTTGATTGCCATTTTCATCATACAAAAATTCTTCCATCGTGCCATCCAGCAGAACACCCGTATTGTGGCTCTGCTCACCCAGCTCGACGATGTGCGCACCACGAGGATATTCACGGACAGTCGCATTCAAGCAACGAAGGACTTCCCTATATTTTCGCGGCTGGATGCCGTTGAACATGCCGCATTGCTGTAAAATTGAATAATATTGCTCCATCTTAAAATTTGCTTTGCCGTTGCCATAACAACGGACACTCCGAGGTAGTTGTGTTAAACTCTTGGTTAGATATGCCTAATTAAAAGGCATCATTATTATACGGTATAAAGTTTGAAATGTCAAACCCTATAACTTGCAGGGTTTGTCTTGAAGGAGTGACACAATGCTTTCGTTGGGTATGGATATCGGCACTTCGACGGTCAAGTTGGTGCTGCTGCGGGATGGTGCAATGGCAAAGCAGTGGATGGCGGTGCATCACAGCAGGCCGTTCGCCTGCCTGAAAAAAGGACTTTCTGCATTGGAACTGGCGATGGATACTCCGTTTTCACTCTGTGTGACCGGAAGCAACACGGAGGCTCTGCTGGAACAGGCTCCCGATATTCCCTCTTTTGGGGATATCCCGGCTGTCGTCGAGGGTGTGCGCCAGCTTGTTCCGCAGGCTGGTTCGGTCATTGAAATCGGCAGTCAGGGTGCGCGATTCATCACGGATTTGCAGAGCCGTGCACCGCAGTTCGCAGTCAACGAACACTGTGCGGGCGGCACGGGCTCGTTCTTTGAAGATCAGATGTCCCGCGTAGGCTGCAAACTAGAAGATTATTCTTCACTGGTCGAGCAGGCACAGAGTGTCCCCCGCCTTTCCGGTCGGTGTGCCGTCTTTGCCAAGACCGACATCATCCACCGTCAACAGGAAGGAGCTGCTACGCCGGATATTCTTCTGGGTCTGTGCTATGCGATGATCCGCAACTACAAAGCTACCATCGTGCGTCGGCTTCCCGTCTGCAAGCCGGTAGTGTTCTGTGGCGGCGTGACCTGCAACACCGGCGTCATCCGGGCTATTCGGGAAGTGTTCGGCCTGACCGAAGAAGAGCTCATCGTTCCGGAGTTTGCCCGATATGAAGCGGCTCTTGGTGCTGCACTCAAAGCGTCCGGCTCGTTCACGTTACGTCAACTGAATGATTCTCTGGACCGTACACGAACAACACACCACACGGTCGGAACATTGCCCAAACTGGAACTGCGCCCCGGCACGAGCCTTGCGGAGCCAAACGCTACCAAGATCATTCCAGAAAGTGGCTGCGCATTGGGCATCGACATCGGTTCTACCAGTACCGACCTTGTTCTGGTCGGTGCTGACGGTGAACTGGTAGACTTTCAATATCTGCGCACCGCAGGTGACCCGGAAGGAGCTGTCCGCAAAGGACTTGCAAGTATTCGTCAGCGGTTTGGTGATATCCGGTTTACGGCTGTCGGCGTGACCGGCTCCGGACGTGAGCGTGTCGGCAAGCGCATCGGCGCGGATGCTGTCCGGGATGAGATCACTGCGCAGGCCAAGGGTGCAGCTCACTGGTACCGGAAGTCGATACTGTGTTTGAGATCGGCGGACAGGACAGCAAGTACATCAGTATCCGGGACGGTGAAGTCGTGGACTTCCAGATGAACAAGATCTGCGCCGCCGGTACAGGCTCTTTTGTGGAGGAGCAAGCCGTCCGCATGGGCATCCCGCTGGCAGAATTCGGCCCGTTGGCCCTTTCTGCCGAACATCCGGCCGCGTTGGGCGAACGCTGTACCGTATTCATCGAAACGGCCATTGCATCAGCCGTCGCAGAAGGCGTTTCGCAGGCAGAGATCGCCGCCGGGCTGTGTCACTCCATCGTCCAGAACTATCTGCACAAGGTAGTCGGCTCCAAGCCGGTGGGCCAGCACATTGTCTTACAGGGCGGCGTAGATTATAACCCCGGCATTGTGGCGGCATTCCAATCCGCATACGGCGACCGGGTGCAGGTCAGCCCGGTCTTCTCCATCAGCGGCGCATATGGCGCGGCTTGCTGGCACAGGAAGCGGTGGGCGATGCACCTAGTCAGTTTGTGGGCTTCGACAGCCCTGCACAAGCCGCAGAGGACAGCCGCAGTGCGGAGATCCAGAAGAACATTGACTTCTACAAGCAGGCGGACAAACTGCTTTTGGAGGGTTATACCGGCAAACGCGACCCACGTAAAAAGACCGTAGGTGTGCCTTTTGCGTTGATGATCCACAAATTCTTCCCGATGGCGAATGCCTTCTTTACCTCGTTGGGCTTCAATGTCGTCCTGACTGACCCCACCAGTGAGGAAACGATCCGGCTGGCTCAGCAGACCGCACAGGGAGAGACCTGCTACCCGGTCAAACTTATTTACGGCCATATGCAGCAGCTCATCGACCAAAAAGTAGATTATATCTTCCTGCCCACCATCCACACGATGAAGCACGAAAAGAGCCGTGTGAAACACAACTACGGCTGCGTCTATATGCAGACGGCAGCCGTATCCATTGCCAACGCTCTGGACATTGAGAGCAAGGGCATCACTCTGCTCAGTCCGGTGTTTGACCTCGACTTCGGGCAGGAAGCTATGGCATCTGCAATGCTGGGACTGAGCAGGATCTTAGGGATCCCGAAACCGTTTTGTGCCAAAGCTCTGCTCAGTGGTGCCATGGCGGTGCGCCGCCATACCGCCGCCGTGGAAAAACAGGGCAAAGCTCTGCTGGCGACCCTGAGACCGGACGATAAAGTGTTGGTGCTCATCACCCGCAACTACGGCGTTTCCGACCCCATCCTGAACATGGGCATCCCGGAACTGCTGTTGGAGCGGGGCTACAAGGTCATCACGCTGAGCCACCTGCCGGTCGATGCGCTGGACATCTCCGATGAATACGATAATCTTTATTATCCGTTCGGGCAGCATATCCTGTCCGGAGCAAAGCTGATCGCTCACCACCCGAACCTCTACGCTGTCTATCTGACCAACCACGGCTGCGGCCCGGACACCATGCTCTCACACCTGTTCAAGCAGGAGATGGGCGATAAACCCTACCTGCAAATCGAAGTGGATGAGCATTTTTCCAATGTGGGTGTCATCACTCGCATTGAAGCGTTCCTGAACAGCCTGCAGCACCGCCCGGCGGTGGCTCTGCCGACAGATTTCAACATCGAGCAGGTCGATATTCACCCCTGTCGTCTGGCACAGACACCATCCCCCAATGTGCCGCTCTATCTTCCGGCGATGGGTGCTTATACGCCCTATCTGGCCGCATATTTCAAACAGCAAGGGGCAGACCCCTACGAGCTGCCGCACCTGACGGACGATATTCTGAGCCTTGGCCGAGCGGAGACGAGTGCAAAAGAATACCTGCCTTTCCCGGCACTGCTGGGCAGTATCCTTGCCGAGCGAAAAAACGACCAGACAGATGCGCAGTTCCTGATTCCGCAGACGCAGGGAGCGGAAGCGGACGGTCAGTACGCCCGTGTCATCCGTGCTGTGTTGGACCGCAGAAAAGAGCGGAATGCTCAACTGGTCAGCCCGATGCTGGAAACACTGCCCGAAATGGCGCAGAACCGTGACGCACTCTTCCGCGCACTGTTGGCGGGAGATATCCTCTATGCCGCCCCGGTAGACCAACGTGCAGACATTTCGGCACAGTGGGATGCTCTGCCCGGCTGGGAGCAGCTGCACACCGCGGCGAGAGAGATCGGCGCACTTCCCGCAAAAGGCCGCCGCATTGCCGCGGTTGGTACGCCGCTCTGCCTGACAGAACTGGACAGCGGCGTACTTGCCGCGCTGGAAGCCGAAGGCGAACGGGTGCTTCGCGCCCCACTCAGCGAGGCGCTCTGGTTTCTTTGGAAAGACAATTTGGATGACAACAAACCATCGGCTGGTTGGCTTGACCAGATGCAGAGGCAGATGCAGACCCTTGGGAATGAACTTGGAGCGCAGAGTGCCTTTGCGGAAGACGCTGAAACACTGTTCCTCATTGCGGACTCTGCCTTGCCGAATTTTTCAGGCGGGAACGGCCGATATCGGTACGCCAAGGCCGTGGAGCTTTCTGGCCGTACCAATGCAGTGCTGACCCTTGCACCCCGGTACGAAAATACCGCGATGATCCTGGATATGCGCGGCCTGCACGATGCCTGTCGGGCTCCGGTGTTCCAGCTTTCCCTTGATAATGACTGGGATGAAACTGCATGGAGCCGCCTGCGGTCGTTCCTCTACTACTGCTGAATCCGGCAGACGCAAAGAACCCGTCCGGACCTACCGGACGGGTTCTTTGCGTCTGTTATGAAACAGAAGATCGCTTATTCGATGACCAGCAGCAGGCTCATCTTGAACTTGCCCTGTGCGGTAACGCTGTGCAGGCCGTTCTTATCGAAGCGGAAGCTCTCGCCTGCGTTCAGCTCGTAATCCTTGCCCTCATAGCCAATAATGGCCTTGCCTTCGAGGGCGGTCAGGATGGCATTGCCGGGAGCGCGGTGCGGAGTCAGGCCGGTGCCCTCGTCAAAGGCCATCAGGACAAATTTCATGTTGTCTGCATGAGCGATGTCCAGATTGGCGATGCTGCCCTCTTCATAAGAAATGAGGTCCTTCAGTTCGATGGGCTGGCCAGCCTTGATGATGTTGTTCATGGTAAAATTCTCCTTTTTCAAAATGATTTCGGTATAGATCATTCCACTGTCGGTTTTTGTGCCGCACAGTGTTTTTGGCGGTACATACAGCACTTCTCCGGGTTTGACAGACACTTCCTGCCCATCGACTCCCAGAAGAAACCTGCCGTTTCCCTCACCACCCAGATAAAGAGTGGTGCAGTCATAGTATTCCGGGGTAATAGAAGTGCCTGCGCCCAAGGAAAACCATGTTACCGGCACTCCATAGCCCAGTCCGGAAGGTCGGGAAACGGTCATGGCATCCCGGATCGGGCGAACCTGGGAAAGTGTAAAAGGGACATTGTTCATACAGCAGTTTCCTCCCGCAGACCAACCGGAACGATGCTGCGCACCGACCGCCCCTGATAATGCAGCTCATCCACCAGCACCTGAACATCAAAAGAATACGAGATGTTCTCCTCGTTCAAGATCTCCGCAGCCGGACCGTAGAAAAATTCGCCTTTGCGGTTCAGCATCAGGGCTTCGTCCGCTACGCTCATGGCATTGGTGGGATAGTGGGTATTCATGATGGCACTGATGCCGGATTCATGCGCCAGCCGCTCCACCATATTCAGTACTAAGATCTGATTGTGGAAATCCAGACCGGTTTCCGGCTCGTCCAGAATGATGAGCTTCGGCTCGTTGATGAGGGCACGGGCAATGAGCACCATTTGTAGTTCACCGCCGCTCATCCGGTTGCAGTCCTTGTTGGCAAGACGGGTGATCCCCACTCGTTCCATCATGCTTCCGCCATTTCGATTTCCTCTTTGCCGGGCTGCTGAAAGGCTCCGAGATGCGCACTGCGCCCCAGCAGAACCATTTCCAGACCGGTGTAGGAAAAAGCGAAGCCACGGGACTGCGGAATGTAGGAGATAGTGCTCCAGACATCCTTCGGCTTGAGGGTGTGGATATCCTTCCCATAAAATAGGGTTTTTCCGCTGTGCCATGGCAGCAGACCGATCATGCACTTGAGCAGGGTGGTTTTACCAATGCCGTTTGGACCAAGAGTCGCAAGGATGTGACCTTCTTCCAGACGCAAATTGATATTTTCGAGAATCACAGGCTGCTTCGGGTAGCCGAAGCAGCCGTTCTGCACTTCCAAGATCATTGCAGATTGCTCCTTGTTTTATTCAACAGAGAAATAAACGCCGGTGCACCGATGATAGCGGTGAGGATGGAAAGAGGCAGCTCGATAATGCTGAGGCTGCGGGACAGGGTATCGATCAGGATCATAAAAGCTGGCTCCCAGACTGAGACTGAGGGCACCACATAACGGTTGTTGCTTCCAACCAGCATCCGGGATGCGTGCGGGATCAGCAGACCGATCCAGCCCACCTGACCGCACATGGAAACGGCTGAAGCCGTGACCAGCGTAGATGCAACAATAAACAGCATCCGGGTCTGTTTGATGTTGATGCCGCTGGAACGAGCCTCGTCATCACTCAGTGAAAGGATGTTCAGCCGCCAGCGCAGCAGATAGATGATGATGATTCCAGCAACGATAAGCGGGCAGCCGATCAGGATCTTTTGGTAACTGGCACTGGTAAAGCTGCCCAAGAGCCAGTAGGTGATCTCCGGCAGCTTGTTCTGCGGATCGGCAGTATATTTCAGCAGCGAACCCAGTGCGTTGAACAGAGCGGATGCAATCGTGCCGGCCAGCACCAGATAAACCATAGAACGCCCATCACTCTTGCCTGCGACTTTCAGAGTAAAACAGACGGAAATCAGGCCAAAGACCAAGGCGATGAGCTGCGTTTCCAGAATACTGCAAGACAGGATAATAGCAAGAATTGCACCCACACAGGTGCCGCTGGTCACACCCAAAATATCCGGTGTGGCAAGCGGATTGGAGAATAAGGATTGATAGGCATTGCCTGCACAAGACAGACCTGCGCCGACGATGATGGCCGTCAGAATGCGGGGCAGCCGCAGATTGATGACGATGGAGTAGTTCTGTACATTTGAGGTGCTCTCACCCGTCAGTGCAGTGCGCAAAGCTGTGAGAACTTCGCCTGCCGGAACATTCATTCGCCCAAAGCACAGGCAGATGAGTGCGGTCACAAGGGGAAAAGCGAACATCAATACCACGGCCAGAGGAGTGAACCGGCCTTTTTTTATCCAGATGGTATCCTTCATCAGTACAGCAGCATTTCCTCCAGCTCGTCATCTGTCACATCGTAGCCGTACCATGTCTTGTAATATTCCTTGATGGTATCGCCCAGCGGATAATCGGCAAAAGCATCCGGGTAGGTGTTGCAGGCCAGCCATGCCAGCACCAGCGGAGCATCCGGATTCGGGGTGAACCAGTTCCACATACCCAGCGTAGTGTTGTAGACCCGGCCGCTCTTCACGCAGTCAGGGTGGAGAAGTCAGCACCGTCCACATTCCCGCTCAGCACGTCCTCGGTGCGCAGGGGCTGCAGGCCGGGACCATCCAAGAAAAGAATATCGGGATCCCAGCTATAGATCTGCTCCATGCTGGCCTGTGCAAAGCCAGTGGCTTCCAGTGCCTTGTCCGTTACGCCCAGACGCTTCATCCAGTAGGTGCCAAAGGTGCCCTGACCGGATACCTTCGGCACACCGTCTGCATACTTCCACAGGATCAGCGCACTGGGGCGATCCGTTTGAGGAATTTCCGCAATACGGGCTTCCACATCGGTCACGATCTCATCACCGGCAGCAACAAAGGCGTCGGTCTTGCCCGGTTCGTTGAAGATCTGCTCCAGCAGCTTCAGCCACTCTTCGTAACGTTCAATGGGATCAGCTTCCGTAGATGCGCCCACGGTAGCGAAACCGACGGAGGGGATTCCGCTGGCCTTCAGGATTTCGGCATGGGAGGAGTTGCCGGCATTGTACAGGATAACATCAGGGTTCAGCTTCAGGATCTCCTCGATGTTCAGGTCGCTCTGAGCATAGACCGTATCGCTGGACTTCAGAAGCTCCGGGGCGATATTCTTCAATACCGTGTCAGAAATGACCGACTTGAAGGAGCCGCAGTAACCCACGATGTAGGGAGCACTGCCCTCAAAATAAGCCATGTAGGTGGACAGGATCGGAATCTGGTCGATGACGACACGGGTGACCTTATTAGGCACCTCTACTTCGTTGCCGCCGTGGTCTACGACGGTATGGGTACCGGTCTCATCCATGGATACGGCAGAGGAAGTTGCTTCGCTGGATACAGCGGAAGAAGCCATAGAAGAAGCCATGCTGCTGGAAGAAGAACCGCAGGCGGCCAGAACACCGGCTGCACTTACAGCAGCCATGGCAGTGATAAACGAACGACGAGAAATTTTTTTCATGGAAAACTCCTTTGATAAATCAATGGTTCTTTGGTCGTGGCGGTTAGTTAGTTATAACCAACTACAGAGCATTTTATCAAATTCACGTTCCCTTGTCGGTTGCTATGGCAACGGCGGCGCAAATTTATGTCATGGTAAAAATAGACACAAAAACAGGGTGCGCCCTGAATAGGACACACCCTGCCATCGCAATTCACGATCTGATTCGTTGGCAACAACCGTGAATTGCATATCGCAAACAGGTCGTTGAGAATTGCGCTGCTTGTAAAACTTGCGATCAAGACCACAGACAACAATATGTACAACAGGGCGTTCCCCGTCGGGAACGCCCTGTTTCTCTTTGCCGGGGGAATGATGAGCCTGCTCTGCCTGCCATGCGGCAAATTCCCGTGCCAGACGGTCGATGACTTCATCGGGATAGTGGGAGGTGTTTGCGCATGAAAGACGCAGGCTGCTATAAAACGCAGGGTCTCCCGCAATCAGGAAACCCTGCCGTTTTGTGCTATATGTCGGCTGAATCAGGCAGCCTTCCGCAAACTTACAGTGCCACGCTGACCGGCAGGACATACACGCCGTCGGCGGTGTAGAAGGTGATCTGAGTGATCGTCTTGCCGATGATGGATGCAAAGTAAGGATCATCGGCATTGAAGCCCAGCTTGGTACCATGCCAGATGTTGGCCAGATGACGCAGGCCGTACTCACTGCCATCGGCGGTGGTCAGAACTGCGCCGTAGACCTTGTTGGCCTTGTAGTCCAGATCAAAACCGGAGATTTTCATCTCGTGGGTGGCGCGGCGACCGTTGGTATTCAGCTCCACAGTGGCGCCCTCTACGGTGGTCTCGGCGGCGTGGACCTTGCCAAACTCCCACTTGCCGCTCAGCAGGTCATACCATGCGGTGATGTAGTAGGCAGGGGTCTCACTGAGCTTGTAGTAAGCGTAGCTCTCGTTCTCAAACAAGGCATCTGCGCCGGTGTAGGTGGTGGTGGATTCCTTGCCCTTCAGGGTAACGGTAATGTCGTAGCTGTCGGCATCGGTGACCTGCTTTGCGTTCTTCAGCGCCCACGGGGTCAGCACCTTGACCGGGAAGGAAACGCCGGTGATGTCGGTGCCGTCTGCGTTGACGTGGTAGGAACCGGCGACAAGCTTGCCCGCACGGGGCTTGTTCCTGGTGGCGCTGGTCACAGCGTCGATCTCGGATGCATTGTCCGCACCGACAGCCTTGTAGAAGTCGGCGTAGGGGATGTTCATCTGGACATAGCTGGAGGTCAGGCCGTTTTCCTGCTCCACCTCTTCCGCAGCGAAGGCCGGGACTGCCACAGCGCATACCAGCATAGCGGCCGCAAGTACACCTGCAAATACTTTTTTCAATCTCATGGCAACATACCTCTATCTCAGTTTTGAAAAACGGTTAGCCTTGTCTAACAACTGATGCAAAAAAATGCAGGGGAAAAAACCCTCAGATGGTTAGTCAAAACAAATTCATAAAGTAAAAATAGCACTCCCGCCGTGCGTTGTCAAGCAGAAACCGGAAAGTTTGCAGAGGTGAATTTTTCGGTGCAGGAAACGATCTGCATCCTCTATACCGCAAAGCCCTTGACCTTTTTGCCGGAGCGCAGTATACTTTTTATGAGGTTAGTCATGAATAACCGCAAGGAGGTACTACATGATACAAGACGCAGTTCTGGGGGGTATTGATCCCCTTTCTGGTACAAGCCTTGGGGCAGGCTGTGTGTTCTTTTTGAAAAACGCTTTGCGTGACGGCATCCAGCGCGCCCTCACCGGCTTTGCCGCCGGAGTCATGGTGGCGGCATCGGTGTGGAGCTTGCTGATCCCGGCTATGGAGCAGGCTGCAGATCTGGGCAGGCTGGCGTTTTTCCCGGCGGCGGCAGGCTTTTGGCTGGGCGTCCTGTTTTTGCTGCTGCTGGATCATCTCATCCCGCATCTGCACCAGAACAGCTTGCAGGCCGAAGGACCAAAAAGCCAGCTCCAGCGCACCACCATGATGGTTCTGGCGGTAACGCTGCACAACATCCCGGAGGGTATGGCAGTGGGCGTGGTCTATGCCGGGTATCTTGCCGGGACTACTCAGATCACCGCCGCCGGGGCGCTGGTACTTTCCCTTGGCATTGCCATCCAGAACTTCCCGGAGGGGGCCATCATCTCCATGCCGCTGCGGGCGGAAGGAATGAAAAAAGGCCGGGCGTTCTGGGGCGGCGTACTGTCCGGCATCGTAGAGCCCATCGGGGCAGTGCTGACGATTCTGGCGGCAGGCATCGTGGTGCCTGCTTTGCCCTATCTGCTCAGCTTTGCTGCCGGAGCCATGCTGTATGTGGTGGTGGAGGAACTGATCCCGGAAATGTCGCAGGGGCAGCACTCCAACGTCGGCACGGTGTTTTTTGCGGTGGGCTTCAGCGTGATGATGGTGCTGGATGTGGCACTGGGGTGACGGTTGGAGTCCCCGAAAACGAAATCTCTTTCAAAATCTCCGAAAATGCCTGAACTCCTTGACAGAGGAGACGGCAGGGCGTATTATTTTGGCAGAAGGACCGCTGAGAAGCGGCTTTTTATAGAACAGAGGGTTAGCTTTATTTAACTTCCGGCACGATGAATTGCTGGCCTGTCACCCGGAGCAGTGGGCGCATCTGGTAAAAAGCATTGCATTGTGAACGGTAAACAGAAAGAGGGTGGCGTTATGTCCTTTTTTGAAAATACCCGGAAGCCGTAGGCTTTGGCGGAAGATCATGGTCGCAATGATGAACTTTGGACACAGCGCAATGGCAGGATGGGGGCTGAGTTTTTTACAGCCTGCCCCGGATGCATGGTGCTGGACTGCGGCTGCGGCGGTGGAGCAAACATTAAAACGCTGTTGAAGCTGTGTCCCAACGGCAAGGTGCAGGGCATCGACTACTCAGCCGTCAGCGTGGAAAAAACGCGAAAGGTCAATGCCGGAGCCATTGCGGCAGGACGGTGTACCGTGCAGCAGGCAAGTGTGGCAGAGCTGCCGTTTGAAGCGGAGCAGTTTGATGTGGTGACCGCCTTTGAAACGGTCTATTTCTGGCCGGAGCTTGCACAGAATTTCAGAGAGGTCTATCGGGTGCTGAAGCCCGGCGGAATCTTTTTCATCTGTAACGAAGCGAACGGCGAAACGACAAAAGACGACAGATGGACACAAATTATCAATGGGATGACCATCTATACGGATACTGCACTGAAAGAATATCTGGAAAAAGCAGGATTTTGTCAGATCCAAAGCCACAAAAATAAAAAGGGCTGGCTGTGCATCACAGCACAGAAATAAGGTGCGATCATGTCGAAAAAGGAAACGGAATTTCAAAGAAACGCAATGAGCTGGATGTACCGGGGCAAGGAGATCTTCAAGCCTTTGAATACCGGCTGGATCGACGGGAATGCTGCCTGCGTGCGCGAATGGGTGGCGAACATCTTCTTCTACCGCAAAGGCGATACGACCATTATGGTCGATGCGGGATATAACTACGACCGCCTTGCCGAAAAAATGGGCTGGCTTGGGATCGATCCGAAGTCGATACACCATATCCTTATCACCCATCAGGACACCGACCATGTAGGCGCGGTGGAAGCGGACAGTCCGGGGCTGTTTCGGAATGCGAAGCTGTACATCGGCGAGATCGAGAACCGGTATCTGATCGGAGAAGCACGCCGCAGGGTTATTTATCATCTCTGTAAGCTGCCGCAAGTGACCATCTGCAACGAAAAGCAGCTGCTTCACGATGGAGAGGTCTTTGATATTGACGGCATCAGGATCGAGTGTTTTCTGGTTCCCGGTCATACATGGGGGCATATGGTCTACCTCATTGACGATAAGTACCTTTTTACCGGCGACACGCTGTGGTTTGGCGCGGACGGCGGCTACAGCTTCATTTCCTCGTTGGCGGAGGACAATAAGCTGGCTGTGCAGTCACTGGCGGAGCTGGAGCGGAAACTGCGCGCACGTGGGCTGCATCCATATTTCATCACCGGTCACACGGGATGGACGGACAATTTTGCCTTTGCGTTTGCCCACAAAGACAAGCGCTGTTCACCATTCAAAAAACGAGTACACGACCCATCGGCGCCCTATGATGCCTACGACGAATCGGACGACACCGAAGAAAATGCAAAGAGCGGTTTTCTGAAAGGCGTGGGAAGATGAAGGACAGTGAATTACAAATTGACCGCAGCTGCCATGTGCTATATTCCAAACCCTGCAAAAAGGAAATTCTGGCGAAAATCACCCTGCACTATCCGGAGGTGGAGCGCGAGGCGGTCTGGGAGCAGGTGCAGCTGAGATACGCAGAGCTTCTTTCCAAGTGGCGCACCGACCTCGGCGGTAAAAAGAATTTTCACAACGGCGTAGGCGGCACCTACGACTGCATCGCCATCATGTGCTTTTACGATGTGTGCCGGGATGTGGTCACATTCCGCGAAATGGAAGAGATAGAAGAAAATCTGGTCCTGCCGTCCTTCCGGAAGCTGCGCTTCGTTGACATCAACAAGCCATTCTGGAAAAAGCTGATGTATCGGGCGTTCAGCACTGCCAAAAAGCACTGTGACACATGGCATGATTACGAGATGGATGTTACGCCTTACGAAAACAGCAAGCCCATCTATTATGAATTTACGGCGTGTCCGGCGGCGGAATTTGCCAAGCGGTTCGGATTTGCGGACATTATGCCCGCCCTGTGCAATGTGGACTATGCCTCCATGGAACTGCTCCATGCCAAGCTCGTGCGGACGACCACCTGCGTGGACGGCTGCCGATGCGACTATACCATCTGCGGCGATAAGGATCCGTACGTAAAGGACATCCCGAATACCGGATGAGGCGGGCTTCAGGAGGAATCGGTAATGCTTTTACAGGTGATTTGGAAGGTATCGGGCTGGGCGTTCTGCTCATTTTGGTTTGCGCCATCGGTATCCGCAAGGGCGCGGTGGGCATGGTGCATCTTTACAGCCAGAAGGTGCAGGAGCGGTGCGTAACGCTGGGACTTACAACACACGCGAAAATCAAGCGAAATGCTTTGATTTTCAAAGCTGTCTGCGTCCCCGGCTACATCGCCTATGTGCTGGTCTGCGTCTATGCGCTCAACGGCGCAAAGGCTTCGTTCAGGCTTTTGGCAGCTGCTGGTCATACTGTCCGTTATGAATCTCATAGACCGATTTGGGTTGACGGCTATTGGTAGGACATACGAACGCATGGGAAATTCCGGGAACGGAAGACCTGAAACCCTACATTACAGCCAAGGATAAGGGCAAAAAGTGGCTGTTCGGCACAATTGGTATGGCAGTCATTTCGGCAGCACTGGCGGCGATTATGATGCTTTTTATGAAAATATGAGGTGATAGAAATGCTGTTTCAAACATATGGCGACAGGAGGAATCCTGCCGTGCTGTTCTTTCACGCTATGAGCGTGACGGGAGAAAGCAGCGAACCGGTTGCGAACTACTTACAGGATAGGTATTTCTGTATTCTGCCTACCTCCACCGTTTACTGCAAAGGGCAGAAATATGTCAGCAAGCTGGACGAAATACGGCAGGTGGAAGGCTTTCTGCATCGACAGGGCGTGGAGCGGCTGGCGATGGTGGTCGCTTCTTCCATCGGTGCAGACCTTGCCATGGCATTTTTGACAAACACGAAGCTGCCCGTTGGGCACGTTTTCTTTGATGGCGGGCATTGC
>ENA-OQIW01000093-OQIW01000093.1-human-gut-metagenome-genome-assembly--contig:-NODE-93-length-19750-cov-1.807879_pt1 | contig 19750 bp, 23 predicted proteins | sample MGYA00242586_ERZ504751 | MGnify/ENA primary metagenome ERZ504751 (study PRJEB26092, sample SAMD00036349) | human gut metagenome | host: Homo sapiens | study: EMG produced TPA metagenomics assembly of...
GCACTCACCTAGACCGCTTCCTGTTGCTGAAATATTAAAATGTATGCCTACAGATAAAACAATCGCTGCTACTTACCGTAGGATAATGCGGAATAACCGTGTGGATAATATCTTGCCGCAATGGGGGGATGCCATTGTTTGGAATGAGTTCCATATGTCCACGGAATTTCCAATTTATTGGGATTAATTTAAAAAAGCCACACACACTTTTTGTCCTATAAGCCGCGGATTACGACCCAAAACCTTATTTCGTATTACATTTTATACTTCTTCATCCAATAACGGCAACCAAGCGCCATAGCCTTCTTTGACCATATCTTCAGCCTTAATAAAACGCAAGGACTTACTGTTGATACAATAACGAAGACCACCCAAATCTTCTTTGCCATCTGTGAAAACATGGCCTAAATGGGAATCGCCATGGGCACTGCGCACCTCTACACGAGGACGGCCCGGAATCGAAAGATCCTCTTTATATACAACCGAATTTGCCGTAATAGGTCGCGAGAATGCCGGCCAACCGCAACCGGAGTTAAATTTAGCCGCGGATATAAAAAGCGGTTCCCCCGTTACAATATCCACATAAATGCCTTTTTCAAAAAAGTCGTCATATTCACCGGTAAACGGGTGTTCCGTTGCACTTTCCTGGGTAATGGCGTACGCATCATCACCGATACGAGCTCTTAAGGCGTCCTTATCTTCTTTCACATAAGCCGGTAAATCCACCAATGGTTCGTTCGCTTTATATAAAGCCACATGGCAATAGCCGTTCGGATTTTTATCTAAATAGTCCTGATGATAGAGTTCCGCATCAAAGAATTGTTCCAACGGCAATACTTCTACGGCAAATTTACCGTACGGATCAACGGCCTTAAAAAGGCGTTCAACACGGGCTTTATCCGCTTCATCGGTATAATAAACGCCGGTTCGGTACTGAGTGCCTACATCGCCGCCTTGCTTATTCACAGAATAAGGATCGATAATTCTGAGCAAATGCAGTAGAATTTCTTCCAAGGAAATAATGTGGCGATCATACTCGAGGCGCACCGTTTCCGCATGGCCCGTATCATTATGACATACCTCTTCATACGTCGGGTTTTCCGTTTTACCGTTCGCATAACCTACGGCAGTCCCCAAAATGCCGGCTACACGTTTAAAATACGCTTCTACACCCCAGAAGCAGCCACCTGCCACATAGATTGTTCGTTTATCTGCATAAACACTTTGAATAGCCATAAATTGACCTCACTTTCTCTTTTAACTCTCTTTTATCTCTCATTTCATCTCATATAATGCTCTGATTTAACATCATATTACACCATATTGATAACACTATACCATTAAATCGAAAATATTAAAAGTCTAAATATATATTAGAAGGCATCAGCCGCTTTAACACGGCGTTGATACACTTGATATGCTACGAACATCAAAAGCACGCCGGTTACCAAGAATACATACTGAATCCCAAAGAAGGTGGTTACACCACTCGCAAAGAGCGGCCCCACCATGCAACCGAACTGGTTGGCCGTCGTGGCCATACCGAATACGCGACCGCGAAATGCCGGTTCTGTATAATGAGCTAAGGCCGCACTCAACAACGGGTTGACCCCTACGATGAAACAGCCTACCAAAATCTGCAAGCTGCCGAACCAGGTAATGCCAAACGGCATACTTTGTAAAAACAAGAATATACCGGTACCGCAAAGGGCATAAAATACGGCTTTAAAATAGCCCTTGCGCTGCCCGAAAGCGGCCCAAATATTGGTTGTTACCGCACCGGCCAAACCGCCGACACTCAAGATTGTACCGGCCAAGAGAGCGGCCCCTTCCATCGTGCCTTGCAACTGCCCTACATAGAGCGCCAAAATAGGCTGCAGCATTAAGATAGCGGCCTGCATAATGAAATACAACCATAGTAAATCCGTCAATACTTTGCGACCTTTAACAAAATTCCAATCTTCTCGGAACGAAGTCGTTTCAACCGGCTGCGCATCGCCCATATGCGGTTCTTTTACAAAGAAGAATACCACCGCACTGGCCACGAATAAAACGCCACCGGCAATGAAAAATACCGGCCTCATGCCACAACCGCTTCAATCAAACCGCCGAGAAGCGGCCCGATAACGTTACCTACAATTAAACCGGTCTGAAAAATCCCCAGCGCCGTACCGGTTTTTTCTTTCGGCACACTGAGGGATACCATGGTCATCGCCGCCGGCATAAAGCCGTTGGCAAAGCCCATCAAAGCACGTGTCGCAAACAATTGCCACGCATCTTGTACGAAACCCGTTAAAATATAAGAAATACCGATCAAAATACCGGCACGAATGGCCATGAGTTTTTTGCCCTTCGTATCCGCCATACGCCCCCAAATCGGAGCCATGACGCCGGCTACAAAAAACGTAATGGAAAAGACAACGCCGGACCAAATAGCGACGCTATCGTGACCTACACCTAATTCTAATAAATATACCGGCAAAAACGGTATCAACATCGTGTAACATATGGATAAACCCGTCATACAGCCGGTTAACAGCCATACGTTGCGCATTCCGCCTCTCGCATCTGCCATATGATTCCTTCTTTCTTCAAAACTTGCCCTTCGGCCATTCATTTCACAATTTTAAGGCAACATTTGTTGTCATATACTTATAATTTTAATTCAAACAAAGCAAAGCTCCTTGATCATACTCAAGGAGCTCACACTAAATAGCTACAATTATACTTTTTGTTCCCGTCCGGTTAGCTGCGCAATCAATTTGTACAACAGTTTATACATGGTAGTGAATTCTTCATCCGTCAGATTTACCACCTGCGCCATCGCCTTCGGCACATGGGCTACCCGCTGTTGCAATTCGCGGCCTTCATCCGTAATGGAAATAATGACGGTTCGTTCATCTTCTTTGGAGCGCGTCCGTGTTAAAAAGCCTTTAGTTTCCATTTTACGCAGTAATGGCGTAAGCGTTCCCGAATCGAGATATAAATACTCGCCCAGGGACTTTACATTCAAATGGCTGTGTTCCCACAAAACCATCATCACAATATATTGCGTATATGTTAAATTTAAAGGTTCCAATAACGGCTGATAAGCTCTTACAATCTCCTTCGCACAGGCGTACAAGGGAAAACACAACTGATTCTTTAGAGCCAGTTCCTCTATATTTGTATCTATCAAGGTTTTTCTCCTTATCTCAATTAATTAGTTCACAATATAATTCTATACAATGCGACAACCCCTGTCAAGGTGAGTGCCTCGGCTGAAGAGAGTAACCTGCTCATCTTCCAAACGTCTAGTGCTTCGCCCCCATACATCCGGCTGTGTCAAAAAGAAAAACACCTTTTAAGCATCAGCCCGCACTTTTACCATAAAAAGTAAATGCAGATTGTACCACTCAAAGGTGTTTTATAACTTCAAACGTTCTTTTGATATACCGTATCGCTATTTACTTTTTACTACAGTACCGTCCGTTACCATTGTCTTCAATTAGGCCGGTGTACTCTTACCGGTTACGTCAGCGGAAGTGTCGTCAGTGGCTGTCTCATCGGCAGTTTTGCCTTCGGCCGAGTGAGCCTCTTCATCATCTTCTGAATCATCAGATACATCAAACTTTTTGTCCAACACATCCTGCAACGTTAACTTTTCCATATATTCTTTGAATTGAGCCTGCATATGTTCCCATAAAGGCAAGGTCATACAAGTCTTGCTGCGTGGACATTGGTTTACTTCATCTTCCAAGCAAGCTACGAGAGCAATAGAATCTTCCGCAGCGCGCAAAATATCATAAACCGTGTAATCTTTCGGCTCCATCGACAAGCGATAACCGCCGTATTTACCACGTACACTCTTTACATAACCGGCCGCGCTCAAGCGTGCTACAATGCCTTCTAAATATTTATCGGAAATACGCTGACGTTCCGCAATTTCGCGGATAGACACGTTCTTCTTAGTACCATGTTCTGCAAGGTCAACTAATACGCGTAAAGCATAACGACCCTTAGTTGAAATTTTCATAGTTCATATACCTCTTTCACAGTAGGAATTACTAAATTCATTATATCACAAGATTTATCCCCTATCAAAGAGGGGAATTAAAATTCCTCGCCACATTTCTTTGATTTACTTCCTACTTTTTTGAATTACCTTGCTAATTATCGCTATTTATCTTGCTAATTACGTCTATTTACTTTGTGAATTTTCTCTTATTTACCTCTCTACTTTTCTGATTTACCATGATACAATAGGGGTGAATTTATAATTCTAAAACATATAGGAGGTCACATATGTTAGAAAAACTGTTTGCGCTCAGCGAGCGTAATACAACGGTGAAAGGTGAAATTATCGCCGGTTTAACCACCTTTATCACCATGGCGTATATTCTTTCTTGGCGCCGAATCTACTCAGCATCGCCGGCATGGATAAAGACGCGGTCCTCATCGCCACTGCATTAGGCGGCGGTATCGTAACGATTCCCATGTGGCTCCTCGTTAACTATCCGATTTGCTTGGCACCGGGCGTAGGCCTGCTCGCCTTTTATACCTTTACCGTCGTACTCGGTATGGGCGTCGCTTGGCAAACCGCATTGGGGGCCGTATTTATTTCCGGTATTGTTTTCCTCATTTTGACCCTCACTACGGTGCGTCAACACATTGTTGAAGGCATTCCGGCGTCTATGAAAATTGCCATTACCGTCGGTATCGGTCTTTTCATCACCATTATCGGTTTGAAATTATCCGGTCTCATGGCCATTACCTTATCCTTGTCCCCGGACAGCTTGGCCCAAGTGATTGCCACCAAAGGCCATTCCACACCGGGTTCTTCGGAAACCATCCTTACCTTAGGTAACCTCATGGATCCGCAAGTAGCTTTGGCCCTCTTCGGTCTCGTTTTTACAGCCCTCTTGATGGCCCGCAACGTACAAGGCTCCTTCATTATCGGCGCCGTTGTTACCAGCATCTTGGCGTATGCAACCGGTAATGCCCAATTACCTGACAACTTCTCCATTATCGCAGTGCCTGATTTCAGCAAAGCCGCTTTCTTCCAATTAGATATCGGCAGCGCCATGAGCATGGGTCTCGTAACCATTATCTTCTCTTTCACCTTCGTTGAATTATTCGACTCCATGGGTACCTTAATCGGAACAGCCACTAAAGCAGGCATCGCTAATCCTAAAGAAGGTAAATTCCCGGGACTTGGCAAAGCCATGACCGTCGATGCCGTCGGCGTAAGCTTCGGTGCCCTTTTAGGGGCCAGCACCATTACCGCTTTCGTAGAAAGTGCGGCCGGTGTCGGCGCCGGTGGTCGTACCGGTTTAACCGCCGTTACTTGCGGTATCTTGTTCCTCTTGGCATTACTCTTTGCACCGTTAATCACCCTCGTGCCAAACTGTGCAACAGCTCCAATCTTAATCTTAGTGGGTGCCTTGATGATGGAACCGATTCGCGACATCGATTTCTCCGATTGGACCGAAGCCTTCCCGGCTTTCATGGTAATCGCTTTGATGCCGTTCACTTACAGCATCGCTAACGGCGTATCCGGCCGGTCTTATCATGTACCCACTTCTTAAAATCGTTGCCGGCCGTACCAAAGAAGTTCACTGGATTATGTATCCGTTGGCCATCATCGTATTGATTCGTTACATTTGGTATTAATACGAGGATTATTGTGAAAAATCTGAAAAGATTTCGCTTTAAGCCCTGAGCCCAAAAACTTAAATAAAGAAAAAAGACTTATCTCCGCTGTTTGCAATAATGCTTAATCACTAAGTTGCTTACAGCTTCGAGATAAGTCTTTTTTATTAGAGCAAATATCGTTAAATTCAAATGCTTACTTCAGGGTGGACAAAAAGTGTGGGTAAAAGTAATGATAAAACCAGATACTTACTACACTAATTGAATATTAAAATTAACTTTCATTTATTCCTCTATCATCGTTACCTCTGAATACTTAATATCTTTAAATCCAACTATCAAAGTCAGCACAAAACTCAGCCCAAAGGCAATCCCTAAAGCTGTCAAATACCACATAAAAGATGGTCCCATGAATACCGGTAACGTAGTAACCGCCGGAATGGCAAAGGAAGGGGCACTTACTTTGAAAAAGCCTGCCAAGCACCGCCTAAACCACCGGCCACACAGGCACAAACCATAGGTCGTTTCAAACGCAAAGTAACCCCGAATACAGCCGGTTCCGTAACCCCGAGCAAAGCAATAAGCCCCGCGGAAAAGGCTTCCGTCTTAAATACCTTATTTTTACTGCGCACCGCTACCGCCAGGCAGCGCCCGCCTGAGCGAACATGGCCGTACCGAATAAAGCATTAAGGTATCAAAACCGTATACGGCCACATTGTTAATAGCAATCGGGAAAAAGCCCCATTGGAGCCCCAACATGCCGATAAACGGTTGCACCGTGCCCACAATAAGGCCGGCTATCAACGGACTGAGGCCGTAAACTAATTCATAACCGCCGCCCAATAAAGCACCAAGCCAGGTACCGATAGGTCCTAAAATAACTAAGGTAAACGGTGTCATCACGATAATACAAAGGGGTGGCGTAAATAACCCGCGCACCGCTTCAGGGAAAATCTTTTTACCCAACTTTTCTACATATTGCAAACAATATACGGCCAATAAAATTGGAATCACCGACGAGGGATACATAACCTGCCCCATGGGCCAGCCAAATAAATCAGGACCTTGCCAACCACCGGCACCACCTACATGACCGAACATCGTTGCCACGGCACTACCATCGCCGGATTGTCCCATAGTCGCCGCCAAGCTTTGCACCAATGCTTCTACCGACTCCATACCGCCCGCTCCGGGTGCTTTCATGAGCTGTGTCACATCCGGATACACCAACACACACGCCAGTAACATGGCCGTAAAGGGATCTGTATTAAACCGCTTCGCCGCCGTGTAAGCAAGAAAAACCGGTATAAAGTAGAAGAACGCATCGCTCATAGCGTTCAAGATTACATACGTACTCGAACCTTCCGGTACCAAGTGATTTACAGTGAGAAGAATGAAGATACCTTTTAAAATACCAGTCGATACCAGTAAGGCAATAATTGGTAAAAACAGGGCTGATAGTAGATCTATCGCCCCGTCGGCAAAGCTTTTAAGTCGCATATATAGTGAAGTCGTGGCAGACATGAAATAACTCCTTTAGATTGAATCTTTAAATATATTTATTGATTATGTATATCAATTTAAACCAATATAAGTATAACAAAAGGGAGCCCTCTCGACAATTTCGAGGGGGCTCTAAGGTCTACCTATTATTTTCTAAATACGAACAAATATTCATGGGCAATCAATAAGAAATTATATTTTACACTATTTGTTTTCCAATACCCCGTCGCCCTACAATTATGTTGCTCTTTAATGATTAATTCTTTTAAAGTAAAGCCGGCGTCTTGGAATATTTTCATAACGTCAAACGACATAGGCTGCATACAGCCTTTTTGTCGCGTATCTCCCATGAGGATTGCACAAAACTTATCTTTCTTTAAAACGCGGTAACATTCATTGACAACCGGTTTCATTGCTTCTAAAAAGTCTTTAATTTTAAGTTGTGATAAATCTTCCGGAATACCATCACTATACTTAATAATATTAGCGTATGGAGGATGCGTACAAATCAAATCAATACTTTCATCCGCAACAAAATCAAGATTTCTGGCATCGCTTTACGCACCACAACTGTACCATCAGCGCCATCATGTTCAAAATCTATTTTTTCTTCACAACGTGCTAACGCTACATCATTACAATCAACCCCAATAATATTACGATTTAATAACTTAGCTTCAACTAAAGTTGTGCCCCCACCGGCAAATTGATCCAATACTAAATCACCGGGTTGAGAGTATCTCAACAAAATATTTCTCGGAATATATGGTGACCAATTGCCACGCCACTTCGCATCATGGTAGCCCAATCCCCCTTTTTGGAAAAGACCAATGAGTTGTCATCTCCAATTCAAAATCTTCAGGTTCCCATTTTTTAATTTTCTTTACAGCCATAACTTACAAATACACTTCCTCATTTTATAACTTTTGAAATAATATCATTTTCCAAATCTTTTATATTATAAATATGGTCCATTATGTCAAAAGTTTCTTCTAAATTATGTCTGGCACTGTTCCAGCCTTTACCATCAGTAAACCAAACAAAAGAAAATCCATCAATCGTATTCGACTCCATCGCCAATGTCTTATAGCTACGAGCTGTTTCATTCAACTTACTACCACCACCGGCATAGAAATTAGTTTCAATACCATATACCATAGCCTCGGTCTTTATAACAAAATCAAATCGTTTTTCACTGCGCCCTCTATCAGAATCGCAGATAAATCAATTCCCCAATTTCGAGTGATATCACGAATATACATTTCCTTGAAGTAGCTTACATTACGCTCAAAACCAGCTTTTTTAATATATGATTCTACTAAATCCTCCATCAAATGACCACCACGATTTTTACGTCCGTTTGAGTCTAAGCCGGTTTCTACGCCGGTTGCATAATCAATGAGATTACTGATAATATGATTAGCCATTAAATCAAACAAGCCTGTTTTTCTCATGAACATTTTATACGCATCAGCTGAGTAGTTCATCTTTTTAAAATTGAATAAAAACTCCCCATCATCATCTATTGCATAGATTTCGTTTGCTCTAACAGCCAATAGAAGTGGGATGCATTTGAGAACTTCCGGGTATTTAGCTACTAGACCTTCAAACTCAGACTCGATTATTTTTGAGCCAATTAGAGAGTTTAAAATATTTAGTTCAATCCTAATTTTATCAATATTACCATATATTTTTTCAAAATTTATGTAGTCTGATAATTAGCAATACTGTCCTTAAATTCTGCTAGCCAATTAATAAAATCACGTTTCATGATACTATCCTCCCTATACACTATTCCTAATACAATAAATACCTAAAAATAAATTAACAGCAAATAGCTATTAATGAATGCCCCTAAATTTAATTTTGCTTTCAAAATTATTAATTACTAATCAACAATTCGGTAATCTTACCACGTTTTGAGCCCTTGCTATTTATAGCTCGGTTAGCAAAAATTCTTTCGATTTTAAATCCACTATAGATTTCGTCAAAAAACTCATCGTCCGGATTCGTATTTTTGGGATCAGAATTACTTAATAACACACGAACTCCCTTACCATCTAAATGATGTGCGAATTCCGCTAACTCTCGTTGTGAATCATCATTAAATTCATATTCGCTGTATGACGTAAAATTAGCTGTTTCCGAGAGAGGGCGATACGGCGGATCAATATAGACAAAAGTCTGCTTATCTGCAAAATCATCTACAGCTTTATAAGTATCACAAACAATGTGCACTTTAGCTAAAGCTTTAGCAACCTCGACAAGGTTTTCTGCATCACAAATTAATGGTCGCTTATACGCCCCCATAGGTACGTTATAAAAACCATTGCGATTAACCCGATATAAGCCATTAAAGCAGGTACGATTCAGGAAAATAAAGAGCGAAGCCAACTCAATATGTTTATCCGTCAAAGGAGCTGTATTAATATTTTCCAGAAATTTTAAACTTAGCAGCTCATTATATCTATCCCTATTTTTATAAAAAAGCACTTTTCTGCCCTCTTGTTCCATAGGCCAAAACTTTTCTTGATAAGCTTCTAATTGTGCTATAACATCACCAACATTCTGCTGAATGCTTTTATATGTATTTATTAAACTTTTATTTACATCACTGATATAAACATCATCTAAATCATATTTACTCAATATATCAAATAAAACAGCACCGCCGCCAATAAAAGGTTCCGCATATTTATTTATATTTTTATCTTCAAATGGATAATACGCCTCTATGTAAGGGAGCAACTGATTTTTGCCGCCAGCCCATTTTAAAAAAGGTTTCATCGTTCCAATTGCCTCCTTATGTATCACAAATTAAATCTACTAAAATACTGCAACGTCTATTGCGTTTGATCTTTATTATATAAGTTTAACTACGATAAGTAAATTAAAATACACCAATAGTCAAGAATCCACTATTGGTGCGAGTCAACTACTATTAAAGTAAAACGACTCTAGATAAAACTAAAGCAAAAAGAGGCAAGGAATAAATCCTCACCTCTTATTACAGCACAACTAATTATTTAGCCCAAACTTTTAGTTTTTCAACGACCTCAATATCTGCCGGTAGCCAATCAACACTATCTAACGCATCAATTGTTAACCACTTAGCCGCCTCATGTTCCAACAAAGTAATTTTAGAGTCCACTAGCTCACAAATATAGCAATGCATCGTAAGATGGAATGTATCGTACTGATATTTCACCGTACACAGAAAGTTTTGAATTTCAATATCGACAGCTAATTCCTCTTTAATCTCACGTTTCAACGCTTCCTTAGGCTCTTCACCGGGCTCTATTTTACCACCGGGAAATTCCCAACCATCTTTAAATTCACCGTATCCACGTTGAGTCGCCAAAAACGTATCATCATGTCGGATAATTGCTGCGACTACTTCAATTTGCTTCATTTTATCTCCTATTCTACGTCTATATCCACAGTTGTAATATAGTCATAAATATCTTCACGCACTGGTTGGTCCAAAATATAATGAATTTCAACCGCATTCACAAGCTTATTACTTTGGACCTTAGCTTTTCCTTTTTCAGCCTTTACCGTATTATTAGTTGGTCTCTTAATCGCCTTAGTTTCTCCATTTGATTGCATTGTTCCCAAGTAATAAAACTCTTTAGACTGTTTAGACTTCTTAGACTTCTTAGATTTTTTAGACTTGTTATCATCCTTATTTTTACGCACAAATAGAGCAATTATAATATTATCTTCATTTTTATTTGCTAAACGGATAACCTCTTGCGATGATTCAGTCCGATTTACTCTAGAAAGACCTATTAAATGGCTTCGATGTACAAAGCGGTCCTCATACGCAAGGCTATGAGATATATTTTCTTTTACATAATTTATAAACACCGGCATCGTATTAGTAAGTACATTGTATACATATCCACCCATATTTTTTTCAACAATCTTCTCTGGCCATTCTAGTAAGCGGCACACATCTTCATAGGTATATTTAGCATATAACTGGAACGGTCTTTTTTTGAATAGTTTTCCATACTTTTTTTTGTAATTATGAATACCATACTCGATATGTTTTTCAATAACATTGGCAAATTCCTCTTTATCAATTGCCTTTGCAAATATCGGCGATTTCTCTATTACGCCATTATTTTCAATAATAAACGGATGGTCTTTATAAAGCTTAACCGCAAAACCAGTATAAAAGTCGCCGGATAACACATTGAATACACTATCATGCAAAGACTTGGAATTCTCTAAATTATACATTGTCTCAAGTTTATTTACAAATCGCTCCATTTAATAGCATCACTATTAACAATTGTTTCCAAGAGCAATAACTCATGAATACGCTTACCCGGCATATATTTCTGAGATAAAATTTTTATAAACGCCTCTTCATCAGCATTAAAAGCAACTGTATACTCAGGCTCATATTTTTTTAAAAAATCATGATATGACCCAGAATAATTAATGATCATGAACACATCTATAGCACCAAATTTATCAAAATCTTCAAGCGCCGGAATTTTTCCCAATTTATTTTTTAATTTAATATATTCATCTTTTAAAAATTTGACTGCATTAAGTTTAGCCTTATCAATAGCCTTATAAATTCGGTCCTTCGTAACTGCATCAAAGTGAATAGTAGAGCAACCCGGAATCTCACTCGTTCCCTCGCTTACATAACGGCGCATATTGTCTTTATTATAAGTACGGTCGCCAGACAACGCTACCGGAATCATAAAGTTATTATTGTAGTTGCCGATAAAATCTAGCACTACCACATATTCTTTATTGTTCGCCTTACGCAAACCACGACCTAATTGTTGCACAAATATAATCGGCGACTCCGTTGGACGAAGCATTATAACTTGATTAATATCAGGAATATCAACACCTTCGTTAAAAATATCAACCGTCAAAATATAATCTAGTCGTTCAGATTCAGGCACAGTGTCATCGCAAAGACGTTTAATAGCATCTTCTCGTTCTTGCTGCGTATTAGCCCCAGACAAAGCCAATGTACGCCAACCTTTTTTATTAAATGCCTCTGATAATTTCTCAGCCTCTTTTACAGTTGAGCAAAATATGAGGCCTTTAATTCTGTCGCCACTATGGCCATAATATTTAGCATAGTCCATTACGTATTCTACACGATCGTTGCTTACGAGTCGACTAAAGTCTTGAATCTTTACACTTTCATCATCAATTTTTAAATCAGCAATGCCAAAATAATGGAACGGGCATAAAAGTCTATCTTCTAATACATGTTGCAAACGTATTTCATAAGCAATATTATAATCAAATAACTCATAAACATTAAAGTTATCCGACCGTTCGGGCGTAGCAGTCATCCCTAAATACAAAAGTTAGGCTTAAAATAGTTCATAACCTTCTGATACGTCGCCCCACCAGTTCTATGTGCTTCATCAAAGATTACCACATCAAAGGCCTTTTTTGAAAAACTGTTTAATGTTGTATCCTTTGATATAGTTTGAATCGTCGCAAAAATAAAGTCACAATTCTTTACAGTTGCATTATTTGAGTTGCCCGATAAAATCCCCATATTACGATTATTACCAAAGACCTTCTTATACGTATCCATGGCTTGCTTTAAGATTTGTTCGCGATGGACAATAAATAGAATCCGTTTAGGTCGTAATCGTTGTATACCAAATGCCGAGGCGTAGGTTTTACCCGTACCGGTAGCCGAAATCAACAATGCTTTTTTCTTGTCCGCCTTGAATAAATTATACAATGAATCCATAAATGCTACCTGCATTGTATTTGGTTTTAACGTTGCTCCCTGTGCTATTAAAGCATTTTGTATAGCAGTCTGTTGTTTCTGAAATTGTAATTGCTTTTTCTTAGCCTCATATATCTTGGTATAGTCATCAATACAGTCCTTATACCATTGACTGGCCGGACTATTCCACATCTCATCAAATTCACCAACTATCGTTTGTGCGTATGCACCTTCAGTTGTAGTAACAACCTTCGTATTCCACTCTTTGTTAACGGATAAAGCATACTGTGTTAAATTAGCACTGCCAATAATAATATGGTACACTTCTTCATCCGAGAAAATATATCCCTTAGTATGAAATCCTTCAGCACCATCACTTTGAGTGCGATAAATTTTCAAGTCAATATTAGATAGCTGTGCAATCTTTGCCAACGCCTTTGGCTCAGTAAAACATAAATAATCTGATGTTAAAATTTGTCCCTTAATACCTTTTTGTTCTAGATCTTTTAAAGTACCAAGCAAGCCTTCAATACCACTATCAGTAATAAAAGCCACGCTAAACTTAAAGCTGTCACAACGATATAACTCACGTTGCAATGTAGCTATTACCTTCGACTTCTCTGTCGGATTATTAAGTACCAATTGAGGTTGGTACTTAATATCCGACACTTCATGCTTACTAATAAAAGCTGTTTCAATCCCCTTACGAATCCGTTCAATTTGCTCTTCAAACATGATTTAGCTCCTAAAAAAACTCCCTCTAAGTTGACCAATAGATCAAGTTTAATAAGACATTGACACATCAGTAACTTCAGCACATTAACTACTGAAAGAATATCCAATTAAAGTTGAAAACTATTATACCTGTTGAGATTATTGTAGCAGCTTTTAAATCAAATTCATACAAATTATTTCCTACAAACGCAGAATAGCCCCTGCTCAACCGAGCAAGGGCTATTCTCCGGTAAACATTTATTTTTACCGCACTTCAATTCACTCTAATCAAAAGAGCACCTTCAATCCACTCCACACAAGGTTTCCACTGCTAAACGCCTCGCATGAAGACATTTACTACTTAAAACCTCTTACATCTTTTCAAACTGAGATTTTGGCACGCCGCAAGTAGGGCATTCCCAATCATCAGGCAAATCGGCAAATGCTACGCCTTCAGCTGCTTCATCATACACATAACCACAAACTGTGCAAACATATTTGTCTTTCATACGTCATTCCTCCTTAGGAATCAAACAACAGCCACTTGGCTTATATTCTTCAGCAACTTACAACTCACCCATGATTTCTTTAGCAATCACATAACCTTGGGTGTAGTTGTGGCCCAAGTTAAGACCGAATACATCCAACGGATAATCCGTACTGCCATAGAAATGACCGGCTAAATTGCCTGCCGCGTAAAGACCTTCAATCGGTTTATCGTCATCGTCAACGACTTGCAGCCGTTCGTTAACTACCATGCCGGAGCAAGAAACGGTAAAGCGAATATGACGATGAATACCGTAAAACGGTGGTTTGAGCACCGGGCAGAGATTTTCTTTCGCCACGCCGAATTCCACGTCGCGTCCGTCCGCCGCCATTTCATTATAACGTTTAACGGATGCCAAGAATGTCGGCACGTCTTTTATCTTTAATTTTGCAGCCAATTCTTCTAAGGTATCAGCCTTAAAGGTAGCAATGAGCCCCGGTACAACGCCGGTGTGTTCCACATCTTCTTCCGGCATCCATTTTTTAATGGACTCGAAATCTTCGTAGCCAAGCCCCAGTCGTTTGGCCTGTTCAATATAATCACTGTCAAAAATCTGGCAATAATGACCTTCGTCTTCCTTGCTCGTCAAGTAGCAGTTCATAAGATCCATGCCCAATGCTTCGTCGCAGAAGCGCTTACCGTTCATTTTAACACGCATATACGGCGAATCCATCATCGACGCCGGGCCCGCATCCATATCATGGGCCATCTTAGTATGTCCCACATTTTCCATGCGACCGCCTACCCAGGCAATCATCTTGTGACCGTCACCGTCATAACCGAAGCGTTTGCGTTTCAAATTATCCATATCCGGCATGTAATAATGCATCATTTCAGCATTATTTGCATAGTCACCGGTGGCAAGGACAACGCCCTTCGAGCCGTTCAATTGAATATAGCCGTCCGGCGATTTAGCGATAACGCCGATAACACGACCGGTTTCATCCTGTACGAGCTGTTCACCCGGCGTACCGTAGTAAATATCGATGCCCCGTTCTTCGGCCAGTTTACAAAGAGCCTTCATGCCCTGCCCCGTGTTATACGGTTTCGGTCCAAACACACAAGTAGTAAACTCAATCTTGAAGCCATGTTTTTTCAAAAGTGCCGTATGTACCGGTGTGCCCATGTCTTTTACTTGAGCACCGGCGAGTTTTGCCTGTTCAATCACCCAGCTTACTGCTTCCCCGGAACTGGTTGGCCCACATTTCAATGAGGCCCCGTTTCGCCCGGTGATCGGCTGACGCCTCTAAGAGCGTCACCAAACGAGCTACATCATAGGGATCGCTCTTATCCAATAAGACCCCGGCTCCGAAGTTACCGCCCGCCATAGCGGATTTTAACTTCTGTACAATGGCAACTTTAGCGCCCAATTCAGCCGCCTTCAACGCACAAGGCACGCCCGGCGAGCCGCGCCCACTACGACGATATCATACTGCTTGACATCCTTAATATCCGTAATCGGGTCCGGCTTTTTAAAGAAAGCTAACTGTTTGTTCATAAACATTACCTCTTTTCCACCTGAAAAAAATGTAATACTAAAACAAACGTCATTCAAGCTACTACGTTTACCTCTATTGTACGCCTTATATCTACAAATATCAACTTGAAAAGGACTTCAACTATTTTACAACACAAGTCTCCCTATTAAAACGTATGCCGTCTCACCTTGTGCCTTTATTCCACAGTATCGTAAGCAAGACCGGAATTCCAAATAATCGGCGGTTCCCAAATTTCAAGGGCCCGGTCTTGAATCTTCGTCGACATAATCATAGCTTTAGCCAGCACATCCGTAGGCATCGGCTTTTTATCTTCAAAAAGGCCTTTATCATTAAAAAAGTTCAGTAAGCCCACACTGACAGTCTCGGTCCATCGATCCGTGTGTTTACGCTCCAAAGCCGGTGGTCTGAGAATCGTTGTTTTTGCAAAATGAAGTCCCTTCACAGCCTCTTCCAACTCGCCTTTCATACGAGTATAGAAAAAGTGCGAATTCGGTGACGCCATTACCGTAGATAGCAACACATAATGTGGCACTTCATTCTTTTTAGCGGCTTTAGCAAACTCCATCTGATAATAAAAGTCCACCAACCACTGCTGTTCCTGACTGCCCGCATCCTTACGAGTCGTGCCGAGACACGCAAATAACACATCGCCGGTTACAGACTTTGCCATAATTCCGGATTATCAAAATCTATAATATGGGTAATCAACTTTTCGTGGATAATTTCCGGATTACGCCGTACAAAAATCTCAACGGAATCAAACATCGGATTGGCCAATACCAACTCCAATAAATCGCGCCCCGTAGCCCCGGTCGCGCCCACTATAATTGCCTTCATAAAACCTCCCACATAGCTTCAAACTGAAGCTATCTTATATCAACTTCATGTATCATTTTACCGATTTTTGATTATATATAATCATTTCATATATCAATTTATATCGATATTATGCTATAATGATTATAACGTATTTATGTTCAATAGTACATTTTATTAATCATTGAAATTTTGAATAAACGAAAGAAAAAAGGAGGATTCACAATGTTTCCGGACAAATTTTTTGAAGTATTAAAACACGAAGGTGTTGTTTCCATTACGACTTGGAGTGATAATGAAGCTCATGTAACCAACACGTGGAATTCCTATTTAAAGATTAAAGACGATACAATCTTAATTCCTGCAGCCGGCATGACTTCTACCGAAGCGGACATTAAAAAGAACGACCGCGTTATTGTAACCATGGGCGCTCGTGAAGTAGAAGGCTTCAACGGCTACCAAGGCACCGGCTTCCGTGTAGAGGGTACGGCAAGCTTCATCGGTGAAGGTCCTATTTACGATGAAATGTATGCGGACTTTCCATTCTTAAAACGCGTATTAGTTGTAAAAGCCGAATCGGCTAAACAGTTATTATAATCTGTTTTAAAACGCTATATACATAACTAAATACTATATCCGGTAGAACCGGTAAGCCCACTTCGGTGGGCTTTTTTTCATACAAAAAATATTGACACTTCTAATAAATTCGATGTATCATATATTAGTCCATAAATGGACTGTTAGATTTTCAGACTAACCATAATTTTACAATTAGAAGCTCAAATAGAAGATATATCTGTTTTATATAAATATACTTTTAGTCGATGGAGTGTTTAATGAAACCAACTATAAACGATCAAATTGCAATGTACTGCAATCTGTTAAACGAGTGGTATGTGGCTTATGAGGCCTATGCGAAATCCATGGGCTTATCAAATACGGCACTCGATATTTTGACAACAATTTATGAAAACCCAAATTTCACGCAAAAAGAAATTGCCGATAGCTGTCTTTTGCCAAAGCAAACGGTAAATGCCGTTGTGACTGCTTTTTTAAAAGACGGTTGGGTAACGCTTGAAGAGTTGCCGACGGATCGTCGCAATAAAACTGTCAACTTAACTGCTGAAGGTATGACGAAGGCCCAAGAAATCATGGACAAGATTCATAATTGCGAAGTAACGGCTATGAGTCAACTAAGTGAAAGCGAACGGGAAACCTTGCTAAAACTTACCAAACGATATATTCAAAATTGCAGTAAGGCTATGAGCGTTGAGTAATAGTACCATTTTACAAGCTTACGGCCATATAATTCGACCGATACAACGCATTGGAAAAGAGAGGAGTTCTTATAATGATGTGGTTAATACTATTTGGCAGCCTGTTCCTGTTGGGTGGCGCCAGTTTATTATTTCTTATATATAGCGTAGGCCGCTTGCCGTTTATCGAAATGCTGGCTAACGGCAGCAAACTAATGACCTGGCTCATCAGCGCCCTCATTATTATCGCGCCTACAGCCTTAATCTGGATGTCATATACCGTTACTAATGCCATAATTGTGCTACTTCACCTGACAGTCTTCTGGGGACTTGCCGAAATTCTGCGCATCTTGGCCATGAAATTTGATATCGTCACCGTCTCCCGTTCGATGAGTGCGGCCGCAGGTATTCTGATTACTGTTTTATACCTCGGACTCGGTTGGTATCAGGCTCACCATGTAGCCCAAACCGATTACACCGTTATGACCGATAAAAAAGTGGGCAATCTGCGCATCGCTCTCATCGGGGACTCTCACTTAGGATCCACCTTCGACGCCGACGGTTTTGCCAAACATTTAAAAACGATTGAAAAAGCAAAACCGGATTTGCTCGTCATTGCCGGTGACTTTGTAGACGAGCGCACCACTAAGGCGGAAATGATTAAGGCCACGCAAGCGCTCCAAGATGTTAACACGCAGTACGGCGATTATGTATTCGGCAACCACGATAAAGCCCTTTACAGACCGGATTCACGTGATTTCACGGGCAACGATTTAGTAGCCGAGCTTGAAAAAAACGGTGTCATCGTACTTCAAGATGAAAGCATCTTGTTAGATGACCGTTTCTATATCGTAGGCCGTCAGGATGCGTCCGAAGAATTCGATTTTGGTCGCTCCCGTGCAGCTATCGCCGATTTAATGGCTCCGCTCGATCACAGCAAATATATCATCGTGCTCGACCATCAACCGCGCGATTACGCGGCTGAAGCCAAAGCCGGTGCCGACCTCGTATTGTCCGGCCACACCCACGGCGGTCAGATGATTCCACTCAAGCAATTAATCAATTGGTTTAGTATCGGGCAAAACGACCGTATTTATGGCTTGGAACAACGTGACAACACCAACTTTGTCGTAACCTCCGGCATTTCCGACTGGGCCATCCAGTTTAAAACCGGCACCAAATCCGAGTTTGTCATCGTGGATGTAAAAGAGCCGTAAGCTATCAAGCATACACGTTAATGTAAATTAAACATAGAATTGAACGTCGAATTTAATATTGATTAATAAAAATGACTGCAACGAAAATGCTAATTAACATATTCGTTGCAGTCGTTAATTTTGGGAATATTTGAAGCCGTATCACGTAGTTTTGAGGTGACAATATGCAATGGCAATGTGATATTTTAGTTGACTTCAAAATTCATAGAGCTTAATTTTTCAACCTTTTACTTCAACATTCTTGACGTTTTGTCAAAAATCCGCTAAAATAAGTAAGTAGTCATGCCGGCATAGCTCAGTTGGTAGAGCGGCTCATTCGTAATGAGTAGGTCGTAGGTTCAAGTCCTATTGTCGGCTCCATTATTTTTAAAATTTAGAGGAATATTTCAAATTGCTGATAAATACAGTAATCATAAGCATTTGTGATTCTGTTCAGTGATTTGAAATATTTCTCTTTTTTTCTTATTCACAGGAAGCACTCCCATTTTTTCGCCCATTATTTTTGCCCATTAGAGTATTAAGCTCTAGTGGGCAAAATAACACTATGATTCAAACTTACGTTTTCTATAATTTTCCTTAACATCGCCCACAGAAAGCCAGCCATTGATTTCAAATAAGCCCTCTTCCATCTCGATTAATTTCATCAGTCGTTTTTTCTGTATTTCTTTATATTCTTCTGATTCTATCTGCTTCATAATCTAACCTTCTAATTAACGGACGCATATATTCCTTACACAAACAATCGCAAGGAAGCATATGGCGTCTTTTCTATTCGTATTCTATTTGATACTTTCCTTTTCACAAAACTACTTTATAATTCTTACCAGCCTCGGCCGGCA
>ENA-OQIW01000094-OQIW01000094.1-human-gut-metagenome-genome-assembly--contig:-NODE-94-length-19610-cov-1.722835_pt1 | contig 19610 bp, 18 predicted proteins | sample MGYA00242586_ERZ504751 | MGnify/ENA primary metagenome ERZ504751 (study PRJEB26092, sample SAMD00036349) | human gut metagenome | host: Homo sapiens | study: EMG produced TPA metagenomics assembly of...
AGTGAAAATAGCAAGCATGGTGTAATAACCAAAGACGTTCGCCGGTATTGGCAGTAGAGCTAATGCGTATTAAGCCTTTAGGCTGTCCTTTAAACATAGTTGATAAGATTTAATTAATAGTTAGTATTCTTTTTTTGCAAAGTTACTACAAAAAAAGTGAAATGCGGAAAGATATAGTGATAGAATTGAGTTACAAGGGTTTTGGTTGAAGTGGCGATAATCCGTGAAGCATTACAATCCCTGCCGAAGCCAAATCCTGACGCCGCTACGTTACTTGTTCGTAACCATGCCCGAAAATGCGACAAACGGGTACGAATAGCGAAACAAGGCTCTAAGGAATAGTGAGTTATCCATAACTCATGCGAAAAATCAGGTTACGGAAAAAGATTGCGCCGTTCCTCCCCGTTTTGCGTACCAACACCGGACTCTTCACCAACTAATTTTGAAACCCAAAAATTAAGGACAATGAAGAGTACATTTTCAGTAATCTACTACCTCAAGCGTCAGGTAGTGAAAAAGGACGGGACAGTTCCCGTCATGGGACGCATCACGGTGGACGGCAGCCAGACACAGTTCAGCTGCAAACTGACTGTCGATCCGAAACTGTGGGACACCAAAGGTGGACGTGTCACGGGCAGAAGCACGGCGGCACTCGAAACGAACCGTATGCTTGACAAGATGCGGGTACGCATCAACAGGCATTATCAGGAAATCATGGAGCGTGACAACTTCGTCACGGCGGAGAAGGTGAAGAACGCCTTTCTCGGACTGGAACACCGCTACCACACGCTGATGCAGGTGTTCCGCCAGCACAACGAGGACTACGAGAAGCAGGTGGAGGCAGGCATGAAAGCCAAAGGCACGCTGCTGAAGTACCGCACCGTTTACAAGCACATGCAAGAGTTCCTCGACATCCGCTACCATGTGAAGGACATCGCCCTAAAAGAGCTTACCCCGGCTTTCATCTCCGACTTCGAGATGTTCCTGCGCACGGACAAGCACTGCTGCACCAATACCGTGTGGCTGTACGTCTGCCCGTTACGGACGATGGTATTCATCGCCATCAACAACGAGTGGCTGACGCGCGACCCGTTCCGCGAGTATGAAATCAAGAAGGAGGAAACAACACGCAGTTTCCTGACCAAAGATGAGATCCGCCTGCTGATGGAGGGGAAACTGAAAAACGCCAAACAGGAATTGTACCGCGACCTCTACCTGTTCTGCGCCTTCACGGGCTGTCGTTCGCGGATATGCGCAACCTTACGGAAGAGAATATCCGCACCTACTTCGACGAACACGAGTGGATAAACATCAACCGCCAGAAAACGGGCGTGGTGTCCAACATCCGCCTGCTCGACATCGCCAACCGCATAATCGGCAAAGTACCGGGGACTGGTGCGGGGACGGCAGGATATTTCCCGTTCCGCATTATAACACGTGCCTTGCCGGTATCCGTGCCGTCGCCAAGCGTTGCGGCATCACCAAGCATATCACGTGGCATCAGAGCCGCCACACGGCAGCCACGACGATATTCCTCTCCAACGGTGTTCCCATCGAAACGGTCAGCTCCATGCTCGGACACAAGAGCATAAAGACGACGCAGATTTACGCAAAGATAACCAAAGAGAAGCTCAATCAGGACATGGAGAACCTTGCCGCAAGATTGAACGGCGTCGAGGAATTTGCAGGTTGCACCATCTAAAAAGAAAAGCCATGAAACGTGACACAATCATCATCGAGGACAAGGCAGTCAGCGTAACCGGTAACGACGTGTGGATGACCGCCACCGAAATAGCCGGATTGTTCCATACGACCGTCCCGGCAGTGAACGCCGCCATCAGAGCCGTCCGCAAGTCGGACGTGCTGAACGACTACGAGGTGTGCCGCTACATGCAGCTTGAAAACGGGCTGCACGCGGACGTGTACGCCCTTGAAATCATCATCCCGGTCGCTTTCAGGGTGAATACCTACAACACCCACCTGTTCCGCACATGGCTGGTGGGAAAGGCACTCTCACAAGAGAAACGGCAGACATACGTGATGTTCATACAGAACGGAAAAGCCGGGTATTGCTGATTGCACATACCCCATAAGACAAGTAAACGGGTAGCACCACAAAAGGTGTCACCCGTTTACTTTTTCATGAAACCGCCTCACTCCAGCGGCTTGCGGTAGTTCGCTTCCAGTACCCCGCGCAGCCCCGTTTCCGGGTAAAGCACCTTCCCTCCCAAAAGTATGAAGGGCAACACGCGGTTGTTGCGGTATTCCTGCAAGGTGCGCCGGCTCACACGGAGCAGTTCCGACACCTCGCCGTCCGTCAGGTAACGTTCCCCGTCCAGCGGAGGACGGTAGCTTTCCAGAAATGCGGACAGCCATTTCGAGCCTTTGCGCATATCCTGCACCACAGAGGCTATCGGCTCGTCTTCCATCGTAAAAACATCGTTGTTCTCGTTCATCATAACTTCGGATTCAGTGGGTGAATAAATCAAATCATCTGCCGTGCGGATAGAGCGTGCCGACAAGCGGTATCAGCCGCTTCACCTCCTCTGGCTTGTAATAGAACCTGCGGTTTATCTGCGAGTAGCCGATAAGCCGCCTGTCACGCAGCGTCTGCAACGTGCGCGGGCTTATTCTCAACTGCCCGCAGACCTCCTCGCCCGTGAGCCATCTTTCCATGCGCCCCGTGTCGCTTTTGCGCCTCAGGGCGGCGACCTTCTCCGAGAGTGCGCCGAATGCCGCCACCATCATCTCGAAAGTCTTTTTCTCGATAGATACTATTTCCATATTCATGTCATTTAGAGTTTGCCGCAAAGGTAACGAAACGGCATACAAGACGTATCGTTTTCCGCTGAAAGGCTGCCTGTTGCGCCGTTTGACCGGGTTACGGAGCCATCTTCCGCAAAAATCTTACGTGAGTCACGTAGTGAGTTGTTAAAGCCCCTTTTGTTTATTGCCGAATTTTGTCGCAGAAACAAAAAGAAAGGACTGAACATGAAAGTGATAACAATGGAAAGTTCCGCCTACAAGGAGATGATGGCGCAGATTGCGAACATCGCAGGGTACATCCGCGAGGCAAGGGACGAGAAGAAACGGAAGCGGGAAACCGAAGACAAGCTGCTTGACACGGCACAGGCGGCGAAGATGCTCAACGTGAGCAAGCGCACCATGCAGCGTATGCGCACCGACCACCGTATCGAGTATGTGGTGGTACGCGGAAGCTGCCGCTACCGCCTTTCCGAGATACTGCGGCTATTGGAGGACAACACAGTAAGGAACGAGGAAGGGACAATAGACACCCTGTTCCACAACCACACGCTGCGCACGGGCGGCAAACCAAAAGGAAGGAGGACATAGGTCATGGAACTGCTCACACGAAACAACTTCGAGGGCTGGATGCAGAAGCTGATGGAACGGCTCGACCGTCAGGACGAACTGCTGCTGGCGATGAAGGCTGAGGGGAAACAGCCCACTATCACGGAAAGCATCCGCCTTTTCGACAATCAGGATTTGTGCATGTTGCTCCAGATAAGCAAACGCACCCTCCAACGCTACCGCAGCGTAGGCGCATTGCCCTACAAGACGCTGGGCAAGAAGACCTATTACAGCGAGGAGGACGTGCTGACATTCCTTTCCAACCATATCAAGGACTTCAAAAAGGAAGATATAGCCTTCTACAAGGCTCGTATCCATAATTTCTTTCATAAATAACCCATTAAAACATTTTTCAGATGGCAAAGAAAAAAGACGAAAAGGACGTGCTGGTAGTCCGTGACGAGAAGACAGGCGAGATCAGCGTGGTAGCCGGGCTGAACGCGGACGGCACACCCAAGCGCACCCCCGCAAAAGCGGAGAACGCGCAGAGTTTCCTGCAATTCGACCGACATGGCGACGTGCTGGACAACTTCTTCAAGAACTTCTTCCGGCAGTGCAAGGAACCCAGCCGCTTCGGTTTCTACCGCATTGCGGCAGACCAAGCTGAAAATCTCTTAGAGGTGATGAAGCAACTGCTGAAAGACCCCGAAGCGAACAAGGAGCTGCTCGCCCCTCACAAGGTGGACACCTCCGACTATGAGAAGAAGGTGCAGGAAGAGATGGCAGCACAACAGACAGAGAAACAAGAACCTCAAAAACAGGAGAACATGGAACAACGGAAAGAACAGCAACAGGACAAATCCGAACAGATGCAGGGCAAACGTGGCTACCAGCCATCGACGAGAGTAAAATCAACTGGCAGGAGCTGGAGGACAGATGGGGCGTAAAGCGGGACAACCTTGAAAAGTCCGGCGACCTTACGAAGATGCTCAACTATGGCAAGTCCGACTTGGTAAAGGTCAAACCGACCTTCGGCGGCGAATCATTCGAGCTGGACGCCCGCCTCTCCTTCAAGAGGACGGTGAGGGAAACATCAGCCTCGTGCCGCACTTCATCCGCAAGGAGCAGAAGCTGGATGAGTACAAGGAACACAAATTCTCCGACAATGACCGGAAGAACCTCCGCGAAACGGGCAATCTCGGTAGGGTCGTGGACATTGTGGACAGGGAAACGGGCGAGATCATCCCTCCTACATCAGCATCGACCGCAAGACGAATGAAATCACGGACATTCCGGCAAGCAGGGTGCGCATCCCGGAGCGCATCGGCAAGACGGAAATCACCACGCAGGAGCGGGACATGCTCCGCGCCGGACTGCCCGTGCGCGACAAGCTCATCGAGCCGCAACGACGGCAGGAAGTTCGTCACCACCCTTCAAGTGAACGTGGAGCAGCGCGGCGTGGAGTTCGTGCCGGGAACCGGCAAGTCGCCCCGTACCGCACAGACACAGGAAACCAAAGGCGACACATCGAAAAGTCAGGCGCAGGGCGGGGAAAATGCCGCACAGACCAAGAAGGAGCAACGCCGCAACACGTGGACGAACGAGGACGGCAGCATCCGCCCCATCAGCAAATGGAGCGGCGTGAGCTTCACCGACCAGCAGAAAGCCGACTATGTGGCGGGTAAAGCCGTGAAGCTGGAGAACGTGACCGACAAGCAGGGCTTCCATGCCACGATGTATATCAAGTTCAACCCGGAGAAGGGACGCCCGTACCGCTACGACACGAACCCTGACAATGCACAGCAGGTTGCTCCGTCCAACGAGAGCCGCACGCAGGTGGCGGTGAACAACGATGGCAAGACCAACGAGGCTACAAAGAATCTGAGAGAGCCGTTGCAGAAAGGTCAGACCAACCCGAAGGACGCCCGCCAGCAACAGCAGCAGGAGAAGCCGCAGAAGAAAACGGGACAAGGGCATGAAAATGTAATCCCGTGTCCGCCACTGAATCCAAAATAAAATCCAAAGTATCAACAAAAAAGAAGAAGACATGAAGACAATCATTGCAGAGAAGTTATCATAACTCGTGATAACTTCTCTTATCACAAGCAAATTGTTATCCAAAGCTATAAGCTAATACACCAAATAACTGACAGATAATCAATCAAACTCGTGATAATAATGTTCTGATAATAATATGCTATATTGTGGAGAGAGTAATGTTGCTCTCTCCAAATATAGTATTATGGACAATAAAAATCATTTTGAATCCAAAGTTTCGGATTTTTTAGAAGCGTTGCGTAAAGCCGGATATTCAGAATCGACTATCCGACAGTATAAAAAGACCTGTCGTCTTTTTATCGTTTACATGGATATAAACTACATACAAGACTGTAATGTAGAATCCATCGATTTGTTTTTAAAGACTATGCCACAAGAAAAAACGCGGTTGATACATGGAACCAATTATCGACTACTGCTATTCGTTAATTATCTTACGGATAGAACTATCCAAAAACCAGTTGTAAGATACGTTATACGCAAATTCTCAGGAGAAATAGGAGGCATTATGACAAAATACCTTCATCTCTTGGAAGAACAAAGACTATCTCCTAAAACGATAGATGGCTACGAACATGTGTTTAGCTATTTTCTCAGACATTTGTCTTTGAGGAATGTATTCCGCATCTCAGATATAGGTGAGGATGATGTGCTAACTTTTATATCTTCCAGCCAAAACAGTAAACAAAGAGTATTGGCAACGATGCGTGCATTTTGTCGTTACCTGTACGAACAAAAGCTTATCAATAAGAATATTGATTATGTGATAGGAAGAAACCGTTATGTTGTAAAAGAAAAACTACCGTCAACATACACTTGTGAAGAAGTCTTGCAAATAGAATCTTCGGTAAATCAATCCACTCCTGTAGGAAAACGAGATTACGCCATGCTCCTATTAGCAACACGGTTAGGACTACGTTCCTCCGATATTGCCGGATTACAATTCAGTAATTTAGATTGGGATAGAAACATTATCTGCCTGATACAGTACAAGACTAAACGTGAAATAGAATTGCCGCTCTTAAAGGATGTGGGAGAAGCTATCATCAATTATGTGAAATATGGCAGACCGAGTTCTTCTTCCAAACAGATATTCCTATCCTCTTTAGCCCCATATAATCCTGTGAATGGGGCGGTAGTTTCCTTGTCGGTCAGAAAGATTATCTGCCATTCAAGAATAGATACAGGGATAGAAAAAAAGGCCCTCACGCAATGAGACATACTTTAGCCAGCCAGCTATTGCGTAATGGCGTATCACTGCCCGTCATTTCTGAGACATTGGGACACAAAACTACACAAACGACAATGGGCTATCTTCGGATAGACATTGATGGTTTGATGAAATGTGTTCTTGAAGTCCCGGATGTCCCATCCGATTTCTACACACAGAAAGGAGGTTTGTTCTATGTCTGAACAATTCATATATCAAAGCGTGTTCGCACCTTATTTTAAGGATTTTCTTGCGATGAAAGAAAATCAGGTTTCCGACATTGGACGGATAAAGTGGATGCTCTTGGAGTTTGACAAGTTCTTTGTTAATAGCAACATCAGGGATGTGTTCATAACTAAAAGCATGATTGATACATGGAAGTGCACCCGCATACATGATAAAAAGAAAACCCTCTATGACAAGGTGTCCATGTTCCGGCAGTTTTGCCTATATTTATGCCACATAGGAAAAGAATGCTATATACCAAGTTACCAAAGAAGGAATATTCGGATTTTACTCCTTATGTGTTTACCCGTGGACAGATACAGGACATCTTTGAAGCTTGCGACAAACAAAGGATGCATAGTCATAATATATATTGTAATCTTTTTGCATTACCTACTTTATATAGAATCTTATATGCTACAGGGATTAGAATCGGAGAAGCCATATCCATTAGGAATCGGGATGTTGATTTGAGAAGGAATTGCATCATTATTCGGAAGACAAAGAACAAGATGGAAAGGCTTATTCCTTTAAGCGACTCCCTGTCCAAGGTTCTACAACAGTATTTGGAATATCGCAACAAGATGCCCTTGCCAGATGTTGATGCCCTGGACAAGTTCCTGTTAATATCTCCATCTGGACGACCGTTATCTTCTTGCACTGTCTTGGGCGGTTTCAAGAAAGTGTTGGAAAAATGCAATATACCTTGTTCGAGCAACCGTTCCGGAGGAGCCTGCATACATAGCCTCAGACATACTTTTGCCGTCCATTCCCTTGCAAAGATGGTGCAAGAAGGAATGGACATATATTGTGCGCTTCCCCTTTTGTCGGTCTTCTTGGGGCATAAGACATTGAAAGGGACTGAAACCTACGTGCGCCTGACACAAGATATGTTTCCCGATATTCTATTGAAACAAAATACGATAACACGGTTTGTGTATCCTCAAACAAACATAATAACTAATTTAAATGTAGATACTTATGAAAACGACTGACTTTGCGAAGCATTTAACGGCTTTTTTCACAGAGTACCTTATCGGAGAAAGAGGCGTAAGCCCTAATACCATACGGTCATACAGCGAATCATTTAGCTTGCTGTTAAACTTTCTGGACGAACAGGTAAACATAAAGGCTGATAATCTTAGATTGGAACATATTACCAGAAAAACGGTTTTAAACTTCCTTGATTGGTTACAAGACACGAAAAAATCGAGTAACGCGACTAGAAATCAAAGATTGGCGGCATTACGTTCTTTTTGTACGTATATGCAATATGAGGATGTAAAGCGTCTGGAACAATGGCAAGAGATATTATCCATCAAAGGTAAAAACAACATGAAAAAGAAAGTGTCAATTATCTCAGCATAGATGGCATTAAGCTTTTATTGGCACAAATACCAATCAACACGAAAAAAGGACGACGGGATTTAGCTTTGATATCCCTGCTCTATGATAGTGGAGCCAGAGTACAAGAATTAATAGACTTGACACCCGCATCTTTGAAATTGGAAAAGCCTTGTCATGTCACCTTATTTGGTAAAGGACGCAAAAAAAGAATTGTCCCTTTACAAGACGAACAAGTGAATTTATTACGCAGTTATATGGAAGAGAACCGTTTAGACCTGTCCGGTTTTAATCAAAGGCCTCTTTTCTTTAACAGTTGTGGCAGAAAGCTAACAAACTCTGGCATATCTTATATCTTGAATAATTATATTAATCACGCCCGAATACAAGATCCGGAACTTATACCGGAAAAAATAAGCCCGCATACTTTACGGCATAGTAAAGCTATGCACTTGTTACAAGCTGGTGTAAATTTGGTCTATATTCGTGATATTTTAGGACATGTATCTATACAAACGACTGAAATATATGCTCGGGCTGATTCTAAACAGAAAAGAGAGGCCTTGGAATCAGCTTATGTTAATATGATACCAAACGATATAACAGAATGTTCGTGGGAAAAAGACCAAGAACTTAAGATCTGGTTAAAAAATCTCTCCAAGTAGAAGTTTTGCATACTTATTGAAATCAACATATGTCGTAAAGAATGTTATCTACACTTATTGGTTTGATAAAATCATTTAAGTTGCATAGATAACATTCTTTTTTAACAATATTATTTTCTTCTGAATATCCTATTAGTTTGTTCTATTAACATTTGTTGATGTTAATAAATCTATCAATCTACGCATATTCATGTAAAAATCTTCGTCAACAAATTTCTTTTCATTCCTATATATCTCCAATAAATCTCGTATTTGCATTATCCGATGCTTCAACTCCATAGTAATACGACGTTGCTCTTCAACTAAATTTCGGTCTTTTTCGGATATCTCCTTATCAATTCGCTCTCTTATAATAAATTCTATATACTCTGGAGGAAAAAGAACTTCAGGAGAACGTAACAATTTTTGATTCGTCCTTGATAGCTCTAAAATTTCTTCTAACATTTCATTCCTAAAACTTTTGTCTGTTGAAGGTTTTTCCTCCTCTGAAGATTCCCCTTTTATTGCATCTAAAGAATCTTTCAAATTGGGCCACCACACATCAAAAGTCTTTGATAATAAATCTTCTTTTAATCCAGAATCCCCACAAGCTTTATTTAATGTAAGTAACAACTTTTTTACATCATCTTTGTCGAAAATTGTAGATTGAAATTGCAATATTGGCCCCTTTACTTCGGCTCTTTTCAAATCAAAAATAAAAGGACAAACAGAAGATTTGTCCATCATCTTAGATAATGCACCAGCTTCAAATAGTAACCAAGGTGCTTCTAAATTATCTTTAGTCACACATAAAATACCAAAAGTGCTATCTTCTAATTCTTTAGCAATATCAGTACTCCATCTCGCCCCTTTATCTATATCTTCTGATGAAACATAAGGAGTGAGAGATTGTATTACTGATGGTAACCAATCCCTTAACACCAACGCTACTTGATGGCTTTTGTGTCCCGACCAACTTAAAAATACTTTCATAAGGTTTTATTTACATTTTAATAGCGAATTTATATAATACCTGCAAATATATGCTTTTTTATTTTCATAGTTGGTATGAAACCATTTTTCTGAAACAGAAATCAATCGTTATCATATAAATATCTTGTGTCATATTACCATAAGCTATAACATAAAGTTGAAAAGCAAAGCGATTGAGTATCAATTAAAATAAATCATGGCTTAGGATAATAATTTGCTTGTGATAAGAAAAGCCCTCCGTGGCACGTGAAATCGCCCGCATCGTGGGCGCGACAAAGAGAGAGGAAGGATATTTCGAGGGAGGCGGTTATGCCGTGACATGGGCATTCGGACACCTCGTTCAGCTTGCCATGCCCGACGGCTACGGCGTGCGCGGATTTGTCCGTGACAACCTCCCGATTATTCCCGACACATTCACGCTCGTCCCCCGTCAGGTCAGGACGGAGAAAGGTTACAAGCCCGACAGCGGCGTGGTGTCGCAGATAAAAGTCATCAAAAGACTGTTCGACACAAGCGAACATATCATCGTGGCGACCGATGCCGGACGCGAGGGAGAGCTTATCTTCCGCTACCTCTACCACTATACGGGTTGCACCACTCCTTTCGTGCGCCTGTGGATCAGCTCTCTCACCGACAAAGCTATCCGCGAGGGACTGCGGAAACTCGAAGACGGCAGCAAATACGACAACCTCTACCTCGCCGCCAAAGCGCGGAGCGAATCCGACTGGCTCGTGGGCATCAACGGCACACAGGCGTTATCCATCGCCGCCGGACACGGCACGTATTCCGTGGGGCGGGTGCAGACACCAACGTTGGCTATGGTATGTGAACGCTACTGGGAGAACCGCCGCTTTACGTCCGAAGCATTCTGGCAGCTCCATATCGCAACGGACGGTTGCGACGGCGAAGTCGTGAAATTCTCATCCTCCGAGAAATGGAAAGAGAAAGAACCGGCGATGGAACTATATAATAAGGTAAAGGCGGCAGGTTGCGCCACTGTCACGAAAGCCGAGCGCAAGGAGAAGACGGAGGAAACTCCCTTGCTCTACGACCTGACCACGCTCCAGAAAGAAGCCAACGCCAAGCACGGCTTCACGGCGGAACAGACGCTTGAAATCGCGCAGAAACTCTACGAAAAGAAGTTGATAACCTATCCGAGAACGGGAAGCCGCTACATCCCCGAAGACGTGTTTGCCGAAATTCCCAAACTGCTCGCTTTCATCGGCACACAGCCCGAATGGAAAGACAAGGTGCGGGCAAAAGCCGCCCCGACACGCCGCAGCGTGGACGACGGCAAGGTGACAGACCACCATGCCCTGCTCGTCACGGGTGAGAAACCGCTCTTCCTCTCCAAAGAGGACAATACCATCTATCAGATGATTGCCGGGCGCATGGTCGAGGCATTCTCTGAGAAATGCGTCAAGGATGTGACCACTGTCACGGCGGAATGTGCCGGAGTGGAGTTTACCGTAAAAGGCAGCGTCGTGAAGCAAACCGGATGGCGTGCCGTCTATGGCGAGGAAAAAGAGGAAATTACCATCCCGGCTGGCAGGAAGGCGACACGCTGACACCGAAAGGCTCGTCCATTACCGAAGGAAAGACCAAACCCAAGCCGCTGCATACCGAAGCCACCCTGCTCTCGGCAATGGAAACGGCGGGCAAGGAAATTGAGGACGACGCACTGCGGCAGGCGATGAAGGACTGTGGCATCGGTACTCCCGCCACACGCGCCTCCATCATCGAAACGCTTTTCAAGCGCGGTTACATGGAACGCTGCAAGAAGTCGCTTGTTCCCACCGAAAAAGGACTTGCCCTCAATTCCGTCGTCAAGACGATGCGCATCGCCGATGTTGCCATGACGGGCGAATGGGAAAAGGAGCTGGCGCGTATCGAGCGCGGGGAACTGTCCGACGACACCTTCCGCAAGGAGATAGAGGCGTACACACGTGAGATAACCTCCGAACTGATCTCGTGCGACAAGCTCTTCGGCAGCCGTGACTCCGGCTGCGCGTGTCCCAAGTGTGGCACGGGCAGGATGCGGTTCTACGGCAAGGTGGTACGCTGCGACAACACGGAGTGCGGACTGCCCGTGTTCCGGCTGAAAGCGGGACGCACCCTGTCCGACGATGAAATCAAAGACCTGCTCACCGAAGGGCATACCAAGCTGCTCAAAGGGTTCAAGAGCAAACAGGGCAAGAGTTTCGATGCTGTTGTCGCCTTTGACGGGGAATATAACACGACTTTTGTGTTCCCGGAGGCTAAAAAGGACAAGAAATTTTCAGGACGGAAGAAATAGTATTAACTTTGCCACTTGTTCAGAGTAATGAATTGTTCTTCGATACCGGATTACACTCATACTTTGATTTAGTGGTGGCACTCGGAGGGATACCGAGTGCCTTTTTCTTCCTTTTTCCAACCGATTATCCCGTTAATTATCAATCCGCTAAATCCAAAGTAATGAACAACAAGAAGAAAAACGAGGGTCAGACCGACTTTTCCTATTACGGTCTGTACCTGCTGGACTATCTCCGCACGAACAAGTTTGAACAGGCTGACGACACCGCTTTCATACGGGAACGGGCCGACCGTGCCGCCGAAACGTATGAGAGGGCACGGCTTGAAGGCTATCCCGCCGATGGTGCGCAGGAACTGGCGATGGACACGCTGCTGCGCGGGCTGCATTATTCCCGTTACGCCATCCTCCGCGAAGTCGTGGAAAACGAGTTTGCCGATGAAGTGCCGGAAGAGAAGCGTGAAGCCTTTGTCCTGAAACTGCTGCCGCTTGTCGGCAACGTGTTCTCCGTCTATGACCTCTCGGATGACAATTTCGCCCTGTCTTCCGATTACGACCTGCTCTACACGGAGCTGACGGGAGCAACCGTCCTTTACTTAGACGAATATGGCGTTTAACCGCAAACAGAAACTGCGGGACAACATCGAGGCGATACGGACGGCATTCATCCTTGACAGGGAAAATAGGACAGCGACAACCGAAGAGCGTGCCATACTTCAAAGGTACTGCGGTTTCGGCGGTCTGAAATGTATCCTCAACCCTGCAAAGGAACTGACGGATGCCGTCCGGTGGGCGAAATCCGACCTCGAACTGTTCGCCCCGACGGTGGAGCTGCACAGGCTTATCCGTGAGAACAGCAAGGACGAAACAGAGTACAAGCGGTTTGTGGATTCGCTGAAAGCGTCCGTGCTGACCGCTTTCTACACCCCCAAAGAGATAACCGACACCATCGCGGACGTGCTGGCAGATTACAGCGTCCGCCCCGCCCGTATGCTCGAACCGTCGGCAGGTGTCGGCGTGTTCGTGGATTCCATGCTGCGGCACAGCCCCAATGCGGATGTGATGGCTTTCGAGAAGGATCTGCTCACGGTACAATCTTGAGGCATCTCTATCCCGACCAGAAAATGCGCACCTGCGGTTTTGAGAAAATCGAAAGACCGTTCAACAATTATTTCGACTTGGCGGTGTCCAACATTCCGTTCGGTGACATTGCCGTGTTCGACGCGGAGTTTCAGCGGAGCGACTCTTTCGGCAGACGCTCCGCCCAGAAAACCATCCACAACTATTTCTTTCTCAAAGGACTGGATGCCGTGCGTGACGGCGGTATCGTGGCGTTCATCACCTCGCAAGGGGTATTGAATAGCACCAAGACCTCCGTGCGTAACGAGCTGTTCAGTCAGGCCAATCTGGTATCCGCGATACGCCTGCCCAACAACCTGTTCACGGACAACGCGGGCACGGAGGTGGGCAGTGACCTGATTGTCCTGCAAAAGAACCTCAGCAAGAAGGAAATGTCGCAGGACGAGCGGCTGATGACCGTGATACAGACGGACACGAAAACCGACCTGACCGACAACGCCTATTTCATCCACCACCCGGAACGCATCGTGCATACGATGGCGAAACTTGACACAGACCCTACGGGAAGCCCGCTATGGTTTATCTGCACGAGGGCAAGGCAGCAGGCATCGCCGGGGATTTGCGCCGTATGCTCGACGAGGATTTCCATTACAGGCTTGCCATGCGCTTGTATTCGGGTTCAATCCGGCAGGCAGGAACGGAAGAAAAAGTTGCCGTTCAAAATAAAGTAGAGCGTCCTGCCATAAAATTGGAAACAGTATCCTCGGCGCAGACGGTGGAAACTCCGACAGAAAAGCCGCAACCCGCAGATGAAAAGCCGGAGATAGAACCGCGCCCGCAATATTCCGCAGGCGTGCAGCTCACCCTGCTTGACCTCTGGGGGATGCGGAAAGAGGTCAGCCAAACCGAAAACCTCCAAAAGAAAAAGACGGTGAAAAAGGCAGTTACGGCAAAGTCCACTCCGCCCAAACCGAAAGTCACGGTTACACCGACAGCTCCAACTGCAAAACCCGCAATGGAGAATAAGGAGGTGAAAGCGGAGAACACCGCCAAGCCTGCCGACCCGGACGACATCTATGCCACACTGGACTGGGATACCAATCCTCCCATCAACGGTTTCTATGAAATGATGATGGGTTTGACGCCGGAGCGTAGGAAAGAACTTCGGGAACTGGCAAGGCAGCATAACGAGAAACAAGTGGCGGAAAAGACGGAAGTGAAAGCCGTGCCGGAAACTTCCCGTGAGCAGCCACGACAGGAGGAAACACAGCCGGAGGCAGTCGCCGCACCTGCCGTTACAGATACCCCATCGGAAGCGGTGGGGACTTCCTTTTCCCCGACATCGAAGCGGAAAAGCCGAAGGAGGAAGTCGTGGACCTTTCTCCGCGTGCCTACCACCGCACGCCGGAGATGCACCTGCGCGAAGGGTCGCTGGTGGCTGACCGGGGGCGTCATAACATCGGCTACCTGAAAGACATCACGCCATACGGGGCGACATTCCAGCCGCTCGACCTGAAAGGATACCAGAAGGAAAAGGCGTTGTTGTATGTGTCGCTGCGTGACGCCTACGAGCGTCTGTACCGTTATGAATCGCTCCGGCGCGAGGCAAATGTTCCGTGGCGAGAGCATCTGAATACCTGTTACGATGAGTTTGTCATGCGCTACGGCAACCTCAACGCCAAGCAGAACGTGAAGTTAGTGATGATGGATGCGGGCGGGCGCGACATCCTTTCGCTGGAACGGATGGAAAACGGAAAGTTCGTCAAGGCGGACATCTTCGAGCATCCTGTTTCCTTCGCGGTGGAGAGCCATGCCAACGTAGGCTCTCCCGAAGAAGCCCTGTCTGCGTCGCTCAACAAATATGGTACGGTCAATCTCGACTATATGCGGGAGATAACCGACAGCACGGCGGAGGATTTGCTCACTGCCCTGCAAGGGCGCATCTACTACAATCCGCTCGTGACCGGTTACGAAATCAAAGACCGTTTCATCGCCGGAAATGTCATAGAGAAAGCGGAACGCATAGAGGCATGGATGGGTGACAATCCCGAAAATGAGCGTATGCCGGAGGTGAAGCAGGCGTTGGAGGCTCTGAAAGATGCCGAGCCGCAGCGCATCGCCTTCGAGGATCTGGACTTCAATTTCGGGGAACGCTGGATTCCGACGGGTGTCTATGCCGCCTACATGAGCCGGCTGTTCGACACGGAGGTGAAAATCGCCTATTCCGCAAGCATGGACGAGTTTTCGGTGGTGTGCGGCTACCGCACCATGAAAATCACGGACGAGTTTCTGGTGAAGGGGTATTACCGGAACTATGACGGTATGCACCTCCTAAAACACGCCCTGCACAACACCTGACCCTGACATGATGAAGTCCATCGGCAAGGACGAGCATGGCAACGACATCAAGATGCGCGACAGCGAGGGAATACAACTCGCCAACGCCAAGATTGACGAGATACGAAACGGCTTCTCCGAATGGCTCGAAGAGCAGTCGCCGCAGTTCAAGGAGCGGCTTGTGACGATGTATAACCGCAAGTTCAACTGTTTCGTGCGCCCGCGCTACGACGGCTCCCATCAGACCTTTCCCGACCTCAACCTGAAAGGCTGGCAAGCCGGGGTATCAAGAGCGTCTATCCCTCACAGATGGATTGCGTCTGGATGTTGAAACAGAACGGCGGCGGAATTTGCGACCACGAGGTGGGAACCGGTAAGACGCTGATAATGTGCATCGCCGCGCATGAGATGAAGCGTCTGAATTTGGCACACAAGCCGATGATTATCGGGCTGAAAGCCAACGTTGCGGAGATTGCAGCCACCTATCAGGCGGCATATCCCAACGCACGTATTCTGTACGCTTCGGAGAAGGACTTTTCGACCGCCAACCGTGTGCGCTTCTTCAATAATATAAAGAACAACGACTACGATTGCGTCATCATGTCGCACGACCAGTTCGGCAAGATACCGCAGTCGCCGGAATTGCAGCAGCGCATCCTGCAAGCAGAGCTTGACACGGTGGAGGAAAACCTCGAAGTGCTGCGCCAGCAGGGAAAGAACGTATCGCGGGCGATGCTGAAAGGATTGGAGAAGCGCAAGCACAACCTTGAAGCGAAGCTGGAGAAGGTGGAACACGCCATAAAGTCACGCACGGACGACGTGGTGGATTTCAAGCAGATGGGCATCGACCACATCTTCATAGATGAGAGCCACCAGTTCAAGAATCTGACTTTCAACACGCGCCACGACCGTGTGGCGGGATTGGGAAACAGCGAGGGAAGCCAGAAGGCACTTAACATGCTCTTTGCCATACGCACCATACAGGAGCGCACAGGAAAAGACTTGGGTGCGACCTTCCTCTCCGGCACGACTATCAGCAACTCACTGACTGAATTGTACCTGCTGTTCAAGTACCTGCGCCCGAAGGAGCTGGAACGGCAGGACATAAGGTGTTTCGACGCTTGGGCGGCGATATTTGCCAAGAAGACGACGGATTTTGAATTTAACGTGACGAACAATGTGGTCCAGAAGGAGCGTTTCCGCTACTTCATCAAAGTGCCGGAGCTTGCCGCCTTCTATAATGAAATCACGGACTACCGCACGGCGGAGGATGTGGGCGTTGACCGTCCTGCCAAGAACGAGATACTGCACCATATACCGCCCACGCCGGAACAGGAGGACTTCATACAGAAACTGATGCAGTTCGCCAAGACGGGCGATGCCACCTTGTTGGGCAGGCTGCCGCTTTCGGAAACGGAAGAAAAGGCGAAGATGCTCATCGCCACGGACTATGCCCGGAAAATGGCACTCGACATGCGCATGATAGACCCGAATTACGAAGATCATCCCGACAACAAAGCGAGTCACTGTGCCAAGATGATCGCGGAGTATTATCAAAAATACGACGCCCAGAAAGGCACGCAGTTCGTTTTCTCTGATTTGGGGACATACCAGCCGGGCGACGGGTGGAACGTCTATTCGGAAATCAAGCGCAAACTGACGGAGGACTACGGTATACCGCCAAGCGAGGTGCGCTTCATTCAGGAGTGCAAGACCGACAAGGCGCGGAAGGCGGTGATAGACGCCATGAACGCCGGGACGGTGCGTGTGCTGTTCGGCTCTACCTCTATGCTCGGAACGGGTGTGAACGCCCAGAAACGGTGTGTGGCTATCCATCATCTCGATACGCCGTGGCGACCGTCCGACTTGCAACAGCGTGACGGACGCGGAGTTAGGGCAGGTAATGAGATTGCCAAACATTTCGCCGGGAACAACGTGGATGTAATCATCTACGCGGTGGAGAAGTCACTGGACAGCTACAAGTTCAACCTCCTGCACTGCAAGCAGACTTTCATAAGCCAGCTCAAAAGCGGTGCGATGGGTGCGCGTACCATCGACGAGGGGGCAATGGACGAAAAATCGGGCATGAATTTCTCGGAATACATGGCGTTGCTCTCCGGCAATACCGACCTGTTGGACAAGGCGAAACTGGAAAAGCGGATCGCATCGCTCGAAGGGGAACGCAAGTCGTTCAACAAGGGCAAGCGTGATTCGGAGTTCAAGCTGGAGTCAAAGACCGGCGAGTTGCGCAACAACACGGCTTTCATAGATGCCATGACGGAGGACTGGAACCGCTTCCTGTCGGTGGTGCAGACCGACAAGGAGGGCAACCGCCTTAATATAATAAAGGTGGACGGAGTGGATTCCGCCGATGAGAAGGTCATCGGAAAGCGTTTGCAGGAGATAGCCAAGAATGCCACGACCGGAGGGTTGTACACGCAGGTCGGTGAACTTTACGGTTTTCCGATAAAGGTGGTGAGCGAAAGGATACTCAAAGAGGGATTGGAGTTCACCGACAACCGCTTCGTGGTCGAGGGGAACTACAAGTACACCTACAACAACGGGCATCTGGCGATGGCTGACCCGTTGGCCGCCGCCCGCAACTTCCTCAACGCGATGGAGAGGATACCCTCCATCATCGACCAGTACAAGGCGAAGAACGAGGTGCTGGAGATGGAGATACCGCAGTTACAGGAGATAGCGGGTAAGGTGTGGAAGAAGGAGGACGAGCTGAAGCAGTTGAAGTCCGAACTTGCCGCCCTTGACCGAAAAATTCAGCTGGAGCTTGCGCCACCCACGCCCGAAGTCGCAGAAAAGGAGAATGAAGGGCAACAGCTCAAGCCGGAAGCGGAAGATGTGAGGAACAGGCAGGCGCAATATCCCGAAAATGCACCGCCGCAGATACGCAGTCCGGCGGATAGTATCGTTGCCAACCATGTCATAATCGGGCGTCCGGGACTGTATGCCAAGGAGGAAACCCGGTCCAAAGGATTGAAAATATAACCTAAGGAATTTTATCTGAAGTATTAATAAGGGCTATCCCAAAAGGTCTAAAAGTAAATTTTATCCTTTCTGCAAGTATCTATAGGATGGCAACTGCATTTTTTTCTTTTTGGGCAGCCCTTATTAAAATTTATTCTTATTTTAGGTTATATACATTCATGTCCATTTATGTAAAAATTCCTGCTGACCTTGTTTATGTCTTGTCAGTCACCATTTGCAAAACCATATTTGACCCTCAAAGAGGCTGAATTTGATAAGTAACTTGCTACATACTCATAATAAGGAGCTAAATAGAACACGAATGGGAAATACACAAATGCTAAACTAAAGAAGATATTGGCCAAAATAAACGCTATACCGAGAGAGAAACTTGATTTTTCAACTTCCTAAAACGGTGTTGTTCAAACATTTCTACTTATTTGTACTTGCCAGTTGAACCTACGCTTCCCTAATAAAATGTCTATGGTAAAAAGTTAAAAAATCCTCCCACTTTTGTTAGATATATTTTTTTGTGTAATTTTGTAATCGTTATGCGGCAGTAATAATATACATATTAATACGAGTTAGTAATCCTGTAGTTCTCATATGCTACGAGGAGGTATTAAAAGGTGCGTTTCGACAATGCATCTATTGTAGTATATTATTGCTTAATCCAAATGAATATTATAAATTTAGGAATTCTTGCTCACATTGATGCAGGAAAAACTTCCGTAACCGAGAATCTGCTGTTTGCCAGTGGAGCAACGGAAAAGTGCGGCCGTGTGGATAATGGTGACACCATAACAGACTCTATGGATATAGAGAAACGTAGAGGAATTACTGTCCGGGCTTCTACGACATCTATTATCTGGAATGGAGTGAAATGCAATATCATTGACACTCCGGGACACATGGATTTTATTGCGGAAGTGGAGCGGACATTCAAAATGCTTGATGGAGCAGTCCTCATCTTATCCGCAAAGGAAGGCATACAAGCGCAAACAAAGTTGCTGTTCAATACTTTACAAAAACTGCAAATCCCGACAATTATATTTATCAATAAAATTGATCCGTGACGGTGATGAATTTAGAGCGTTTGTATCATTGGATATAAAACTAAATCTGTCTCAAG
>ENA-OQIW01000095-OQIW01000095.1-human-gut-metagenome-genome-assembly--contig:-NODE-95-length-19584-cov-1.187131_pt1 | contig 19584 bp, 29 predicted proteins | sample MGYA00242586_ERZ504751 | MGnify/ENA primary metagenome ERZ504751 (study PRJEB26092, sample SAMD00036349) | human gut metagenome | host: Homo sapiens | study: EMG produced TPA metagenomics assembly of...
GCTGACGGCAAGCGGTCTGGCCGACATCAGCCACGACCGAGGAAAAGAGCCGCATCCTGACGGGCATTTCCGAGCTTGACCGCGTATTGGGCGGCGGCATCGTGTTGGGCGGCGTCGTACTGCTGAGCGGTGAGCCGGGCGTGGGCAAATCTACGATGCTGTTGCAGCTCTGCGGTGCCATCTCCAACCAGCACACGGTGCTGTATATCACGGGCGAAGAGTCCGTCCGTCAGGTCAAGCTGCGTGCGGCCCGCCTGAAAGTCCCGCAGGATAACATCTATCTGGCGGCAGAAAACGACGTAGACGAGATCTGCGGCCTCATCGAGAAGGAAAAGCCGGAACTGGTCGTCATCGACTCCATCCAGACCATGCGGTGCATGGACATCTCGTCTTCGTCCGGCACGGTCAGTCAGGTGAAAGAGAGTGCGGCCCGCCTGCTGGCCGTCGCCAAAAAGCAGGAGATCCCGATGTTTATCGTGGGCCATGTCAACAAGGACGGCGCTATCGCAGGCCCGAAGGTCATGGAGCATATCGTGGATACGGTTCTTTACTTTGAGGGAGACAAAATGCTGCCATACCGCATCCTGCGGGCGGCTAAGAACCGCTATGGCTCCACCAACGAGCTTGGTATGTTTGATATGACAGGGCAGGGCCTTGAGGAAATCGAAAATCCGTCCCAGATGCTCCTGGAAGGCCGTCCGCTGGGCGTTTCCGGAACTGCGTCGCCTGTACCATGGAAGGCAGCCGCCCCATTCTCAGCGAGATACAGGCCCTTGCGACCAAGACGAATTTCCCGGCACCCCGGCGAGCCTGCAGCGGCTACGACTACAACCGCATGAACCTGCTCATCGCCGTGCTGGAAAAGCGTGCAGGCTATTTCTTCGGCAATCTGGACGTGTATATCAACATCGTCAGCGGCATCACCCTGCGGGATACCGCCTGCGACCTCGCCGTCTGTCTGAGCATGGTGTCTTCGCTTCTGGACTGCCCCGTGAGCGATAAGCTCATCGCCATCGGTGAAGTCGGCCTCGGCGGCGAGGTGCGCAGTGTACCGAATCTGGAGCAGCGTCTGAGGGAGGCCGAGCGCATCGGCTTTGAGCGTGCCGTCGTACCCAAGCACAGCCTTGCACATCTGAACGCCGCCGATTATCCCGGCATGAAGCTTGTCGGTGCCGCCTATATCTCGGACGCCATCCATGCCCTGAAATCCGACCGTCTGTGACCATAAAAAGAGGAAACCATGTCGATTTATCTGGACGAGAAAAATCCCGAAAAACATAAGCCTTTTGATGATGCCTCGCCGGACATCGTCGCGTATGTGCGCTATCTGGAAGTCATCGCAGGCAAAAGCCCCAACACGGCCTTCAGCTATTACTGCGACCTGCGCAATTTCAGCCGCTTTATGAAGCACCGGCGCGGCCTTGTGACCGACGATACCGAGATAAAGGACATCGACCCCAAGGGGCTCGATACGGCTTTCTGGGGCAGTGTGACCAAGGAAGACGTTTATGAGTATCTGTACTTTCTGAACAGCGAGTGCGGCAACAAAAAGTCTTCGACGGCCCGGCGGCTAGCAAGTCTCCACGGCTTTTATGATTATCTGGTCAATCAGGTAGACTTGCTCAAAGAGAACCCGACAGCGTCCATCAAGCCGCCCAAGCAGGATAAAGTCCTTCCCAAATACCTGACGGCAGAGCAATCCATGGACCTTCTGGAAAGCACCCAGACCCAGAGCGATTTCCCGGAGCGGGATTACTGCATGGTGGTGCTTTTTTTGAACTGTGGGATGCGTCTTTCGGAGCTTGTCGGCATGGACCTCGGCGACATCGACATGGAACAGCGGCAGATCCGCTTGTTCGGCAAAGGCCATAAAGAGCGGATGGTCTACCTGAATGATGCCTGCATGGAGGCATTGCAGATCTATCTGAACAAGCGCAACACGATGGAGGGCCTGAACCCCAAGGAAAGAGCGGTCTTTATCACCCGGCGGCGCAAGGAGCGAATCTCAAACCGCAGGGTAGAGCAGCTGGTCACCGGCGCTATGAAAGCAGCGGGTCTGCGTGGTTTTTCCACCCATAAGCTCCGCCATACTGCCGCGACGCTGATGTATCAGACTGGCAACGTGGATATTCTGACCCTCAAACAGCTTCTGGGCCACAGCAGCGTCGGCACGACACAAATTTATACACACCTGCAGGAATTTCAGGTGCGTGCAGCGATTGAGCAGAATCCGCTGGGTGAAGTCAAGAAGGCAAGCTTGGATACAACATCGAAGGAGACAGGGGAGAGCAAGGGGGAATTTGCCGATCCTTCATCGGATGGGCCTGAAAATGATGCGCCGGACGGCCCGATGGAAGCCTTTGAGGGTGCCGCGCAGGAGGGTTTCCGGGTGGATGTCTCAAGCCTTGCCGATACGAATGAACCCGAATGAACCCACACGATTTTTCAAAGGTTATTCGGTGTGGATGCTTCGATTTAAGGACATTCCAGAGGTTCTGAGACTTTACGAGAAAAATCAGAAGCTTCAGCTGGGATATATTGATGGAAACAAGCAATACGAGCAGTTCTGGTGTAAGAACTGATTTATTGACACCGGAATCAGATACCAGTACATACACAATGATCGTGATGGAGCGCAGACCGAACGCTCTTGAAAAATATGAGCGGCTGGAATCAAAAAGTGATGGCTATTGAAGTCAGAAAAGTTTTTACAGACAACAGCTGGACGATTGTAAAACAAAAAAAGCTGACAAAAACATACAAAGCAATGCATTCAAATAACACAACTGTACAAAACGCGAAAAACCGGCCCAGCCAGCCCAAAAGGCTCAGGAGCCGCCGGAAAGGCTGAAACCCGAAAAAGAGGGCTTTTTCGCTCCCCTATACTTCGTATAACCTACATTATACGAAATATTATAAAAATCAAAAACAGAGGCCCCCTTCTCCTGCGTTCCGTCATCGGTGCAGGTTTTGGGAGCCTCTGCTGTTCTTTTATATCATTTCGTTTGGGACGTGTGGATCGCCTGCCAAGCAGGCATCGTAAAATACAGCTGGACAAGACCGCTTTCATGCGAGCGTCCATTGCATCAGACTTTACAGCGGTGTATCCAGCGGCTGTGTTCCGAAGTACGCGCAGATCGCTTCATAGTAAACGCGCGCCACTGTCTTACAGCCTTCTTCGCTGCCAAACTGTGCAACGTCCTCTTCGCTGGTCACAAAGCACTGTTCTGCCAGAACCGCTGGACAGTTTACATCTTCCAACAAGGTAAAGCTTCGCTCGTCCCTTACTTCGGTATGGGTGCTCTCTACGAGCTGCTTTACCTCACCCTGATAATAAATGTACCGGATGCCGCCGTGGCCGCGGAGCTTTGCGCCTGCGGCCTGCATTCCCTGCGCCAGCTGCTGCGCGAAGTAATAGCTCTCCTGATGCCATGTACGGCCCGGGACGGACGGATAACACTCAAAGCCTGCAGCGGCAGAACCCTCCGGTGCGGAGTTGCCGTGGATGGACAGCAGCAGCTGCGGGATCTGGGCATTGATGGCCCCTGCCCGCTCGCTGGGCTTTGCGGTGGCATCATAGCTTTCGCGGGAACGCAGCGGGATGTAATTAGGGTCGGCCTCCAGCAGCGCAAGCAGAGCCTCGGCGGTCTGGGCCGTCATCTCTTTTTCTTCGACGACTCCCCTTGCGCCCGGGTCGCTCCCGCCGTGGCCGGCATCAATGCAGACCCGGTAGGGCGGGTCGCCCACCACAGGCCGGAAAGGTTCTTCCCCGCTCTCATTTCGCCCGGAGCCGGACAGCGCTGCTTTCCAAAGGAAAAATGCTGCACTGAAGCAGACGACGCACACCAAAAGGCCGATGACTGTCGCAGCGGACGGGCCGCCCTGTCTTCTCCGGCGTGCGTGTCTTGGATTTGAACATCCTGCCATCGGCTTACTTCAGCTCGACGACGGTCACGCCGCTCTCGCCCTCGCCGTAACAGCCCAGACGGAAGCTCTTGACCATTCGGTTTCCCCGCAGATGCTTATGGATCGCAGTGCGCAGTGCGCCGGTACCATTGCCGTGGATGAGGTATACCACAGTCTGGCCGTTCAAAATCGCACGGTCGATGAAGGAATCCACCTCCGGCAGCGCCTCGTCTACGGTAAGACCCAGCAGGTTGCATTCCATCTTTGCGGTGCGCTGTACGCGCTCTACCCTGCCATTGGGTCGGTTGGCATCGCCGGTCAGGCGGGAGTAACGCTGCTGTGCCTTGGTCTGAGGCTTCGTCTCCTTGACCAGCTTTTCCGGCTGCTTGAGGCCCTTGAGCGGCACTTTGGTTTTGATGATGCCGGCACGCACCAGCACATCGCCGTTTTTATCCGGCAGAGAGAGCACCGTAGCCAGCTGGTTCAGCTCTGCAATGCAGACCTCCTGCCCTACCTTGACTTCCTTCAGCGGAACGAACTCCTTGACCGGGTTGTGTACCACTTCGGTCCCCATAAAGAGCTTTTCGGACTCTTTCTTGGCGATCTCACGGGCGCGCTGGGCCTTCTGCTGGGTGCTCATCCGCTCGTCTTTCTGGAGCTGGCGCAGCTCATCCGTCAGAGCGTAAGCCTTGCTCTCGACCTCCTGCGCCAGTGCGCGGGCCTTGGCGCGGGCAGCTTCCAGCTCATTCTCGCCCTGCCGGATAAGCTCATCGCGCTTCTGACGGGCTGCATCCAGCTGGTGAGCGGCCTCGTTTTTCAGGCCTTCCACCTCGTCCTGACTGGCTTTGAGCTGGAGCTTCAAATCATCCAGCTGGCCCAGAACGGCGTCCAGGCGCTTGTCTTCTGCGGACAGATGCTGCTGTGCCGCCTCAATGACCCGCTCCGGGATGCCAAGCTTTTCGCTGATAAGGAAAGCGTTGGACTTGCCCGGAACGCCGACGCTGAGCTTATAGGTGGGGCGCAGCGTCTCCAAATCGAACTCGCAGCTGGCGTTGACGACGCCTTTGTCTCGAGGGCGAACACCTTTAATTCTGCATAGTGCGTTGTGGCCATCAGGAGCACACCGCGGCGGCGCAGCTCTTCGATGATGGCAACAGCCAGTGCCGCACCCTCCGCCGGGTCGGTACCGGCACCAAGCTCGTCCAGAAGCACCAGCGTGTGGGGCATGGCAAGCTCAAGGATGCCGGTGATCTTCTTCATATGACCGGAGAAGGTGGACAGGCTCTGCTCGATGCTCTGCTCATCGCCGATGTCCACGAGGAATTCGTCGAAGACACAGATCTCACTGCGCTCATCCGCCGGGATGGAGGAAGCCGCACTGTGCCATCGCGCAAAGCAGACCGGCCGTTTTCAGAGTGACGGTTTTACCGCCGGTGTTGGGGCCGGTGATGATGAGCGAATCATATTCCCTGCCCAGCGAAATATCGACAGGAACGCACTTCTTTGCGTCAATGAGCGGATGACGCGCCCGGATGAGCGAGAACGACGTATCCGTCCGGACAGTGGGTTTGAACGCCTTCATATCCAGTGCAAGGCGGGCTTTTGCAAGCAGGACGTCGATTTCCAGCATGGCCTTATAGCTGTACTGGAACTGCAGCTCAATGGCTGCGACCTGACCGGTAAATGCTACCAGGATACGCTCGATCTCCTGGGCTTCCTGTGCGCGGTACTGAAGGATGCGTGCGTTTGCCTCCACGACAGCCTGAGGCTCGACGAAGACCGTCGCACCGGTAGACGAGACGTCATGGATGATACCGCTCACCTCACCGCGATACTCGCTTTTGACAGGAACGACATACCGGCCATTTCGGATGGAGACGACGCTCTCCTGTAAGTACTTGGAGGTGTCCATATTCCGGACCATGCTTTCCAGACGGTCGCGGATGCTGTTTTCCGTCGCACGGATCTTCTTGCGCAGGTCGTTCAGGGTGTGCGATGCCGTATCTGCCATTGCATCCGGTGCAGGATGGCACTCGAGATCTGCTGCTCAAGGCCCGGCTGAGGAGCCAGCGCATAGAACAAGTCGTCCGTCGGAAGTGCATCGTGTTCCGAAGAGCCGTACCAGCTGACGAGGTTCTGAAAGTTACGAAGCGCACCGGCCACCATCAGCAGTTCACCCATTGAAAGGACACCGCCCTTGACGGCGCGGGCGGCCAGCTGACTGACGCCCTCTACTCCACCGAAGCGGGGCGAGCCGTTCTTGATGAGCAGTGAATTGATGGCATCGGTCTGTTCCAGCGCATACCGCACTTCATCGGGGTCGCACTGAGCTCGATGGCAAGGAGCTTTTCGCGGGACTCTTTGCACACACAGCCCTCCGCCGCCCGGGCAATGATCTTGTCCAGTTCCAGCGTTTTCAAATAACTTGTTTCCATAGTAATTCCTTATATCAAATCGATTTCAAATGGTTATGGCAGGACGGATCTCAAAAAGTCGTAACTCTTCAACGGCTTGTCCAGATGGGTCAGCGCATATTGCTCTGCTGCTGTAGAGAGCTTCGCCAGACTGCCGACGGAAATACGGAAGCCGAATATCTTTTTATCTTCTACCAGACAGATATGCCGCAGCGCAAACAGCGCCCCGGCGTCCAGATTGCACTTCTTCCCCGCCTTTTGGGCGCAGGATTCGCAGAGCAGACAGCCCTCCGCCGGGTCTAGATAAAAGGCCGGGCCGTCGTAGGTGCCGCAGTCGCGGCAGTAGACCAGCTGCGGCAGAAATCCGCACTCACTCATGGTGCGCAGCTCAAATACGGCCTTGATGACCCGGAGGTCGGCCTTTTTCTCGCTTATCATGTAAAAGCAATTAAGGAGAAGCCTCAGTTCTTTTTCCGCTTCGTCTCCTGTAGGCGAAAGCGCCGAGGCCATTTCCGCCATATACATGGCAAGGCTCATCCCTTCGATGGAGACGAGATGCCGTGGAAGACGTTTTTGACATCCGCCTCTCGCACTGTATACATATTCCGTCCGGGGACAAGCACGAACTCCGAGTAACAAAAAAGCCCGCAGGCGCTGAACAGTTTGCTTTTCAGCCGCAGGCTGCTCTGCGCAGAGGCCGAGATGACTCCCAGCCCCGGCGTCAGAAGCGTGATGATCCGGTCTGATTCTTTATACCGGGTCTCTTTCAGGACAAGGCCCGGGGTCACAATGGTATCCATCTGTTTTTTCTCCTGCCGGGGCGGTGAGCCGCTGCTGAGCGAGCTGCCGCCTGTAGTCCAGATAACACAGAATATCACCGGTGCAGGCAAACGTCTGCCAGCTGAGCTCCACATCCATCGGACAACGCTCCCTTCTTTAAGGTATAGTGTCACCTCTATGGTACTGCGCTATCCCCGGGAAATCTGTCCTGTTATGAGGCTCAGCGGTTAGGCTGCTGCTTGAAGCCGAAATTGTTGAGCATGAACTCGTTATCGCGCCAGTCGGCTTTGACCTTCACCCAGCACTGTAAGTTGACGCGGCAGCCTAGGAATTCCTCGCAGTCGGTGCGGGCTGCACTGGCGATCTTCTTCAGCATCGCGCCGCCCTTGCCGATGACCATGCCCTTGTGGCTCTCCCGCTCACAGTAGATGTTCACGTCGATGTCCACGAGGTCGGTGCCGGGGCGCTCCTTGAAGCGCTCGACCACGACCGCAATACCGTGCGGGATCTCGTCCCGCATATAGAGCAGAGCCTTTTCACGGATAACTTCCGCTACAAGCTCCTTCTCAGGCATATCGGTGTAGGCATCGTCGTCAAAATAATGCGGGCCTTCCACGGCATAGCGGCTCAGGGCGTCGAACAGTTCCTCGCAGTGGTCATTATCGCGGACACTGACGGTATAGACATCATCAAAGACGCCAGGGCCTTCAGCTCCGCCTTGCGGGCCTCAAGGTCCGCCGGGTCCTTGACGAGGTCGGTCTTGTTGATGACCGCAATGGCCGGGCCGCCCTTTTTCAGAGCCTCGACCAGAACCATCTCCGATTCATTCAGCGCGCCGTAGGGCTCGAACAGCATCATGGACACATCGACGTCAGCAATGGAGTCGCTGGCCGTCTTGTCCATCCGTTTGCCCAGCTTATTGTGGGGCTTATGCACGCCGGGAGTGTCCAGCAGAACGTACTGCAGAGGCCCCCGGGTGATGACGCCGGTAATACGGGTACGGGTGGTCTGGGGCTTGGAGGTGACGATAGCCACCTTCTCCCCCACCAGCAGATTCGTCAGGCTGGACTTGCCCACGTTCGGGCGGCCAATGACCGCCACGAACACAGAGGATGTATCATAATGGCCCTGGATCGGTGTTTCGTTTTTCAAAATAGAACTCCTGTCTTTTTTATTCCGTGTAGCTCACCGTGCGGGGCAGACCAAGCTGAGTGAGGACAGCTTCTTCCTTCTCACGCATCCGCATGGCTTCCAGACCGCCGTTCTCGTGGTCATAGCCCAGCAGATGGAGCATGGAGTGGACCGTCAGGAAAGCGACCTCTCTCTGCAGCGGATGGCCGTAGAGAGTCGCCTGCTCCTGTGCGCGCTCCATGCTGATGACGATGTCGCCCAGCATCTTGCAGCCGTTGTTCTCGTCCACGTCATAGACGCCGTTCTCCCCCAGAGGGAAGCTCAAAACATCCGTGGGCATCGGCTTGTTGCGGTACTGGTTGTTCAGCTCAGCAATGGCTGCGTTGTCCACGAAGGTCACGCTGATCTCCGCCGGGTCGTCAAAATGCTCATATTCCAGCACAGCGTTGCAGGCGCGGCGGATGAGGATGCGAAGGCCCGAGGGGACCTTGATCGCTTTCTGCGAGTTGGTGATCAAAACTTTATTGGACATAAATCGTCCGCTCCTTTCGTTTCTACATTCTATTGAACGAATGCCCCGGTTTCTATGGTATGCCGCCGGGGTTGTTTTTTCAGTGTTTAGCCGGGTGGGCAGCGGCCTCGTAGGCTTTGATGATCTCCTGCACCAGACGGTGGCGCACCACGTCTTTTTCGGTGAAGTAGCACTGCGCGATGCCGTTCACGCCTTTGAGGACCTGAAGTGCATCCACAAGGCCGCTGCGGGTGCGGTCGGGCAGGTCGATCTGAGTGACGTCGCCGGTAACGACCACTTTCGAGCCGACGCCCATGCGGGTGAGGAACATCTTCATCTGCTCCGGGGTGGTGTTCTGCGCTTCGTCGAGGATGATGAAGGAATCGTCCAGCGTCCGGCCGCGCATATAGGCCAGCGGTGCAACCTCGATGATCTGCTTTTCCACCAGACGCTCATAGGTCTCTGCGCCCAGCATATCGAACAGGCCGTCGTACAGAGGCCGCAGATAGGGGTCTACCTTCTGCTGCAGGTCACCCGGCAGAAAGCCCAGCTTCTCGCCTGCCTCCACCGCCGGGCGGGTCAGCACGATGCGGGAGACATCTTTGGCCTTGAACGCTTGACAGCCATGGCCACAGCAAGGTAGGTCTTGCCGGTGCCCGCCGGGCCGACGCCAAAGGTGATGGCGTTGTTCCGGATGGAGTTGAGGTACTCTTTCTGGCCCAGGGTCTTGGGACGGATGGGCCGACCTTTGACCGTCACCGTCACGAAGTCTTCGGTCAGCTCCCGGACGCGCTTTTCCTCGCCGTCATGCGCAAGGCTCAGGCAGTAGCGCACCGTCTGGTCTTCCAGCGGCGTATGGTTCTCGATAAGGAGAAGATCCCCTCCACAGCACGGGCCGCAGCTGCAACATTGGCCGGTTCGCCCGAAATGCGCAGCATCGTACCGCGGCACACCGCCGTCACCGAAAATTCTTTCTCCAGCATACGGATGTTCCGGTCACAGTTCCCGAATACGGCGGCTGCGATCTCTACGCTGTCTAATTCAATGCTCTTTTCTGCCATGCGGCTCCTCCTGAATGTCACTAGATTCTGCCTCTATTGTACCACCAAAACAGCGCGAAGAAAACTATGAAAATTGCACAAAATTTTTCAACCGCATATGGCGGTTTGTCAGAGCACCCGAAACCTGCTCTATCAGCCTTTTCAAAGCAGTCTCGATGAATTGACGTCTTGCTCACACCTCTCCTTTGGTGATACGTCCATATTGCATTTTCTGCCGTTGTCCGAAGCAAGGGTGTTCCCTGTTCTGAGATAAAGAGTACCCCCGACGGCTCTCCGCCTCGGTATATCAGATACCCCTCCAATATCCCCGCAAGCTGTTCTGTTTATTTTTTGGCAGTCCATTCTTAAAAAGAAAAACGCCCAAAAATCATACGTTTTACCGTACAACTCCGAGCGTTCCATGCCACCGGCGGGGCTTGAACCCGCACTCTGTCTCCAGAAAGGGATTTTAAGTCCCTCGTGTCTGCCAATTTCACCACAGTGGCTTCTGAATGAGCTGCCGCTCACGATCCTGCAAGCAGCAGCTCATATAATACAATAGAAATGCTGTTTTGTCAAGTTTACACTTTGCCGCCGTGCAGCTCTGCGTACATCTTGGAGCGGCACTCAGCACAGCAGGGGTCATATTGACGTAGTGCTTGTGGGGCATCTCGATGCGCAGCTCGCTCTCCCAGGTCTCCTCGGTGAGCTGCTTGGCGATATAGGCCTTTTTCTCCGCAATGGAGGGCAGCTCGATGGCCAGCTCACCATTCAGGATATGCGGCACCAGCAGCTGCCTGACGCGGGTGGGAATGATGGTGACGATGCGCTCGATGGCATCGGAGTCGAGGTTGACCATCGTGACCGGCTTGCCTGCCTCGATGACCTCGCCGTCCATGGCGATGAGGTCGCACTGCGCCTGGCCGTTCTCATCGTAGAGGCGCCACGGCATCTTCTTGCCGGGGATGATGGCCTTGCTGACAGAGTCGGAGCACTTCATCTTGCTGATAGCTGCCGTCGGGGCGCTTGACCGCCACCAGCTTGTACACGCCGCCGAACACGGGGTCAGAGGCCGAGGTGATGAGGTTCTCGCCCACGCCGTAGGAGTCGAAGTGTGCGTGCTCGTACAGCTCCATGTTGGCGATCTTCTTCTCGTCCAGACCGTTGGAGGCCACCAGCTTGATGTAGGACTTCCCTGCTGCATCCAGTGCCTTGCGCAGGCGCTTGGAGCCGCGGGCCAGGTCGCCGGAGTCGATGCGGGCGCTCTTGACGCGGCGGTTGGGGTCATCAGGATATTTCTCAATGAGGTAGTCGTCCAGCTTGATGAGGTTGGGCAGACCGCTCTCCATGATATTATAGGTATCCAGCAGCAGGCTGACAGAATCCGGGTAGGCATCGGCGAAGGCCTTGAAGGCATCGAACTCCGTCGGGAAGAACTCGATGAAGCTGTGGGCCACGGTACCCACAGCCTTGACCTCAGAGCCGTACTTCATCTCGGCCAGACAGTTGGCCGTGCCGATGCAGCCGCCCAGAACGGCAGCATAAGCGCCGTCGTTGCCTGCGCTCTCGCCCTGTGCGCGGCGGGTGCCGAACTCCATGACGCTGCGGGGGGTGTGAGTGTTGAGACCGGTGATGCGGGTGCCTTGGTGGCGATGAGGCTGTGGAAGTTCATGGTCTGGAGCAGGTAGGTCTCGATGAGGATAGCGCCCACAAGGTCGCACTCGATGCGCACCATCTGCACATGGGGGTAGCAGACCGTGCCTTCGGGCAGAGCGTACATATCGCCCTTCCAGCGGTAATTGCGCAGATACTCGCAGAACTCCTCACTCATGCCCTTGGTGCGCAGCCAGTGGACATCCTGCTCATTGAAGTGGTAGTTCAGCAGGAAACGGGTCAGCTTGCGCTGGCCGGCGCTGATGGAGTAACCCTGGTTATCCGGGTTCTTGCGGAAGAACATATCAAACACAAGGGTCGTATTCTTAAAGCCGTTCAGAAACAGGCAGTTGGCCATAGTGAATTCGTAAAAATCAACGACCATTGCCGGATTGTCGTAGTCCTCATCCGGGATATACGGCACAACTTTGATCTCGCTCATGAAAAGTTTCCTCTCTTTTTTCCGCGCACCCCTGCGGCGGGTGCAGCCAAACAAACTCTGCGCTGCCGCGCGTTTTACCCTGTCATGACAGGACGTTTGTACCACTATAGCATCTTTGGCGGGCGGACGCAAGAGGTTTTGGTAAAAAATGACGACAGAAAGAAAAATGTTTTTTGCGGGATCTTTACCAGCACCTCCGGCAGTGCTCTTCTGTCCTCGGATAAATCACGGGCATCGATGCGTCCGGATATGCAAAAAGCACCCGCAGCGCCTTTTCGTGCTGCGGGTGCTTTGATATTTCAGATTCAGCCGTTCATGATGCTGGGGGTGGCATTCTTCAGCACGACGTCATGGCTGCCGCCCTCCACGATGGAGGTGGAGGAAACGACGGTCAGCTTGGCCTTCTGCTGCAGCTCAGGGATGGACAGAGCGCCGCAGTTGCACATGGTGCTCTTGACCTTGTACAGGGTGGTCTGGACGCCGTCGGCCAGCGGACCGGCGTAAGGAACATAGCTGTCCACGCCCTCCTCGAAGCTCAGCTTGGTGGAGCCGCCGAGGTCATAGCGCTGCCAGTGCGGGCGCGGTTGGAGCCTTCGCCCCAATACTCCTTCATATACTGGTCGTTGATGCGCACCTTGTTCGTGGGGCTCTCGTCGAAGCGGGCGAAGTAGCGGCCCAGCATCACAAAATCTGCGCCCATGGCCAGTGCAAGGGTGATGTGGTAGTCGTGGACGATGCCGCCGTCAGAGCAGATAGGCACATAGATGCCGGTCTCCTTGAAGTACTCGTCACGGGCCTTGGCGACCTCGATGACGGCAGTAGCCTGACCACGGCCAATGCCCTTGGTCTCGCGGGTGATGCAGATGGAGCCGCCGCCGATGCCGATCTTCACGAAGTCAGCGCCAGCCTTTGCGAGGAAGCGGAAGCCCTCAGCGTCCACCACGTTGCCGGCGCCCACCTTCACGGTGTCGCCGTAGTGCTCGCGGATCCAGCCGATGGTGCGGCTCTGCCACTCGGAGTAGCCCTCAGAGGAGTCGATGCAGAGGACATCCACACCGGCCTCCACCAGAGCAGGCACGCGCTGGGCGTAGTCGCGGGTGTTGATGCCGGCGCCCACAACATAGCTCTTGTTCTTGTCCAGCAGCTCGTTGACATTGGCCTTGTGGGAATCGTAGTCCTTGCGGAACACCATATACACCAGATTGCCCTCGGCATCCACCAGCGGCAGGGTGTTGATCTTGTTGTCCCAGATGATGTTGTTGCAGTCGTGCAGGGAGGTGTTTTCCGGGGCAGTGACCAGCTTCTCGATGGGGGTCATGAAGGTGGTGACAGGAGCGTCATCGGGGGTGTGGTTGACGCGGTAATCGCGGGAGGCCACGATGCCCAGAAGCTTGCCGCCCGGGGTGCCGTCGGCAGTGATGGCGATGGTGGAGTGGCCGGTGCGTGCCTTCAGCTCCAGCACATCATGCAGGGTGGCAGTGGGGGCCAGATTGGAATCGGACACCACATAACCGGCCTTGAAGCTCTTGACGCGGCGGACCATAGCGGCCTCGTTCTCGATGCTCTGGGAGCCGTAGATGAAGGAGACGCCGCCCTGGCGGGCCAGCGCGATGGCCAGCTTATCGCCGGAGACAGACTGCATGATGGCGCTGATCATGGGGATATTCATTTCCAGCGGGCAGCTCTCCTCGCCCTTGCGGTACTTGACCAGCGGGGTCCTGAGGCTGACAGCCGTGGGGACATTCTCAGCAGAAGAGTAGCCCGGCACCAGCAGGTACTCGCCAAAGGTACGGGAGGGTTCTTCGTAAAAATAAGCCATATTCAAACTCCTTTTCTCTTAACGCATCCACAACGGATCATATCAAACAACATCAAAACAATTTCATGTTTTCGACTTAGGAATTGATTGTATATACTTTACCATAAACCCACGCGGAATACAAACCCCTGCCCCGCCAAACTTTATAAATGTCCTTTGCAGAAAAACAGACAAATTGACCTAAGGTCATACTTTCCCTCGCTGTGGGCCGATTTCTCCGGATTTTCGGACGCAAAAAAGCCCGTCCGAAACCAGACGGGCTCTTTTGCACACGAAGCGGAATATCGCCTGTGCGGTGTCGGCCGACAGCTGTGAAGGAGAACAGCCGGAGGAGGATGGCAGACACCCGATATTCCAAAAAACAAGAAGAAAAAGATTTCATGATCCAGAAGGGTCTTGCCCTTTCTGTAACCATATTGTAACTCTTTTGAAGGACTTTTGCAATAGTTTTTTGTAATTTCTTTGTAATTATTTTTGTAAAGATTCTGTGACAGAGCTTCCGAATTCCAGATAGCACTCAAAGGCTGCGTGCTCCTCCCTCCGGCCCAGCAGATACCAGCCGTTTCCTGAGGGGGCATAGAACACCTGCACGGTCTGGCCCATCGGCACTTCACGGTGGTACTTGATGGAAGCGAAGGACAGCGGCGCAGCCTCCACGACCTCCTGCGGCAGAGCGTCGCAGGCGATGTCCAGATAGAGGGAGTTGTTGATATGGCAGTTGAGGTCACACATGGAGTAGCTGGCGCGGCGCTCCCCTGCCGCCGTCAGCGGCTGGCTCTTGTGGACGATCTGGGGCAGTTCTTCGGGCAGGTCGTCGTTCTGGAAGTCCGGCATCGTCCAGCCGGGGGTGCGCAGGATGCGCCCTGCCTCAGTGTCCACGATCATCCAGCGGCAGTCCACGAGGGCCAGCTTCTCCCCTGTTTCGCTGGTGATGGTGGTCAGCCGTTTCATCGTGCCTTTCTTGAACACCTCGCAGGCCGTGGTCAGGTCGATCTTCTCCGCACGGCCCGGCATCCGCCAGACCCTGAGGGCCTGCTTGCCCACGAGGAATGCGCTGTGGTGCTCCCTGAAAAAGGCGTGGTCCACGCCGTAAGCCCGGGCGTGATCCGCCGACACCTGTTCCACATACCGGAACAGGGCGCTGGGCTTCAGGCAGCGGCGGAAGTCGCTGTCGCCGTCCAGTACGGTCATCTGCTTCGTATAGCTTCTGTATTCACTCATATTCTTTCCCTTTCCTTATAAAAGGGAGGGCTGTACGCCTCCGCACAGCCCCCTCAGGTTCAATACATATTGCGCGTTTTCCTGCGCACCTTGCGCCAGATGTTGAAGCAGGCCAGAGCCAGCATCGCCGCCAGCAGCATCAGGAACAGATACCCGCTGCCGCCCTCGTCGTAGCTCTTCATCTCGCTCCACTTCACGTCCAGCTCGCTGTTGACTCATCGCTCAGGGCAGTGAACACCTCTTCCTTGGCCGCAATGTCCTCGGAGGGGTACGCGATCTCACTGTACTTGAGGTCTTCATCCAGAATCTCCCACACACAGTGCATGGGGGTGGTGTAGCCGATATACTCGATATTGGCCTTTCCGACGTCCGGCTCACACATGAAGTTGATGAACATCTCTGCGGCTTCCTCGTGCTCACTGGTGGCTGGGATGGCCATGCTGTCCACCGACAGCACCGTTCCCTCCTCAGGGACACCCAGGCCAGGTCGGGGTTGTCGTCGATCATGGTGATGGCGTCGCCGGAGTAGTAGACGCCGACGGCCGCCTCGCCGCCGATCATCTTATCGAAGATCTCGTCCATGACATAGGCCTGCACCAGAGGCTTCTGGGCTTTCAGCTCGTCCACCACCGCATCCACTTCCTCCGTGGTCTGGGGGTTGACGCTGCTGCCGCTCTTGAACGCACCGATGGCGTAGGCGTCGCGGCTGTTGTTGAACATCAGGATGTTGCCTGCATACTTCTCGTCCCACAGGTCTGCCCAGCTGGTGGGGGCCTCGTCTACCATCTTTGTATTGTAGATGATGCCAGTGGTGCAGAGGGTGTAAGGCACGGTGTAGGCATTCTCGGGGTCATAGTCCCCGTTGCGGTACTCCTCGTCGATGTTCTGGAAGTTCGGGATGTTACTGTAGTCCAGCGGCATCAGCATCCCCTCGCTTATCATCTTGGCGACCATGTAGTCCGACGGGATGATGACATCGTAGTTGGCCGCGCCGGACTTGAGCTTGGCGTAGAGGGACTCGTTGGAATCGAAGGTGGTATAGTTGACCTTGATGCCGGTCAGCTTTTCAAAGGCCGCCACCACGTCCACGCTGTCGTCGGAACCGTTGGAGATATACTCGCCCCAGTTGTAGACGTTCAGGGTGACGTTCTGGCCCTTGAAGCGGGTCCAGTCGTAGTCATCCGAGACGGAAATGTCCTCCGTGACCTCGATCTGTCCCGCGGCCAGAGCCGACAGAGGCATGGTCAGTGCCAGCACAGCCGTCAGCAGAAGAATGACGAAACGCTTCATTTGACATCTCCCCCTCTCAGTGTGCGCTGGTCGCGGCGGTAGCCGCGGCTCTCCATGGCGTTGGAGATGAGGATGATGCTCAGGATGACCACGAACATGATGGTGGACAGCGCGTAGATCTCCGGGCTGACCTTCTTGCGGGTCATGGAGTAGATGGCGATGGGCAGCGTCTCCACCGTACCGCAGTTGAAGTAGGAGATCATGAAGTCGTCGATGGAGTAGGTCAGGCTGATGAGGAAGCCCGACAGGATGGCCGGGCTGATCTCGGGCAGGATGACCTTGAAAAATGCCTGCCGGGGGTCACAGCCGAGGTCCAGCGCCGCCTCAAACAGCTTGATGTCCAGCTGTTTGAGCTTGGGCGTGACATTGAAGATGACATACGGCACGTTGAACGCGATATGGGCGATGAGCAGCGTGGGGAAGCCCATGATGTTGTCGGGCAGGAAGTCCAGCTCAGACGCAAAGCGCTGGTATGCCACAAAGAGCATCATCAGGGAGATACCTGATGATCTCGGGGTTGACCGTGGTGATATAGGTGATATTCGTCACCAGCAGGCGACTCTTGCGCCCCATGGAGGCGATGCCCAGAGACGCCGCAGTCCCCAGCACCGTGGCGATGACCGCGAGAACAGTGCCAGATACAGCGACACCCACAGCGCGTGCAGGATGGACTCGTTGTGGAGCAGGCTGGTGTACCACTTAAAGGTAAAGCCGGTAAAGAGGGCGTAGCCCTTGCTCTGGTTGAAGCTGAACACGACCATGTACGCAATGGGCAGGTACATGAAGCAGAAGAACAGGATGACGTAGCGCGCTGCATCAGACGCAGATGTTTCGTTTTCATCAGGACACACCCTCCATCTCATCCTCGTCGAAGCTGGACGTAAAGCTCATGCAGAGCAGCACGATGACCATCAGCACGAGGCTCATGCAGAGCCGACATTGAGGTTGTAGCTGTTGCCGAGGAACTGCATCTCGATCAAATCGCCGATGAGCAGGTTGGAACCGCCGCCCAGCATACGGCTGATGACGAAGATGGACACCGCCGGGACGAACACCATCGTGATGCCGGTGCTGATGCCGGGGATGCTCATGGGGATGAGCACCCGGAACAGAGTCTTGGTGGTGGAAGCGCCCAGGTCCTGCGCCGCCTCCACGATGCTCTGGTCGATTTTGGTCATGCTGGTGTAGAGGGGCAGGATCATATACGGCACATAGTTGTACACCATGCCCAGCACCACAGCGCCGGAGGTATTCAGCATGTTGTAGGGTCCAAGGCCGAAGACGCCCAGAGCGGCGTTCACGGGGCCGTTGACGCTCAGCAGGCCCATCCATGCGTAGGTACGGAGCAGGAAGTTCATCACATGGGCAGCATCACCAGCATCAGCATGATGTGCTGCTTGTTGACGCGCAGCCGGGAGAGGAAATAGCCCACTGGAAACGCGATGATGAGGCAGACGACGGTGGAGATGAGGGCCAGCAGCAGGCTGCGGGCGAACACCGAGCCATAGCCGCTGACAGTCACCAGATTGTCCAGCGTAAAGCTGCCGGCGGAGTCGGTGAGGGCGTAATACACCACGATGAACAACGGCACCACCGTGAACAGCACCATCCATACAAAGTACGGACAGGCCAGTTTCTTATCGTAAATCTTCATGCGGCTTCACCCCTCCGAACGCGACATGATATGGATCTCGTTGGGGCCGATGCGCATACCGATGGTCTCACCGGGCGTGCAGGCGCGGGTGGAATGGATGAGCCACTCACGGCCCTCGCACTCCACATGCATCTCGAAGTGGACGCCTTGAAGATGACGTCATTGACGACGCCCACCAGCTGGCCTTCCACCGGAGAGACCACTTCAATGTCCTCGGGGCGGACGACCACCTGTACGCTCTCCTCCCGGGCAAAGCCGCGGTCCACGCAGGGGAACTCGACGCCCGAGAAGGAGACGAGAAAATCGCGGTGCATCACGCCGTCCACGATGTTGGAGTCGCCGATGAAGTCGGCGACAAAGGCGTTCTTGGGCTCGTTGTAGATGTCCTCGGGGGTGCCGATCTGCTGCACCTTGCCGCCGTTCATGACGACGACGGTGTCGGACATGGTCAGGGCCTCTTCCTGGTCGTGGGTGACGTAGATGAAGGTGATGTTCATCTCGCGCTGCAGGCGCTTGAGTTCCAGCTGCATCTCCTTGCGCAGCTTGAGGTCGAGGGCGCCCAGAGGCTCGTCGAGAAGCAGGATCTCCGGCTCATTGACCAGGCTGCGGGCGATGGCCACACGCTGCTGCTGGCCGCCGGACATCTGACCGATGCTGCGGCGCTCGAAGCCCTTCAGGCCCACGACTTCCAGCATATCCCGCACCTTGCGGCGGATGGTCTCTTCGTCCATCTTCTTGAGGCGGAGGCCGAAGGCCACATTCTCAAAGACGTTCAGGTGGGGGAACAGCGCGTATTTCTGGAACACGGTGTTCACCGGACGCTTGTAGGGCGGTACGCCCGTGATGTCCTCTCCTTTCAGCAGCACTTTGCCGGACGTCGGTTCCAGAAGCCCGCGATGAGGCGGAGGGTGGTGGTTTTGCCGCAGCCGGAGGATCCCAGCAGCGTCACAAACTCTTTGTCATGGATGTCGAGGTTCAGCCCATCCAGAATGCGCTGACCGTCAAATTCCACTACGATGTCTCGCAGCGAAACGATCACCGAGTTGTTCATTTTTTCCTATATCCTCCTTGTAACTCAGATACGAAAAAAGACAGGGGTTTACTCCCCCATCCTCTCGTACCAGGGTGACCCAGCCCCGCACAACATCCATGACGACCGTAACATTGCGCAGTTATTCTGCCCTGTCTTGTCTATCTTAAACAATCTTTGTCAAAATGTCAATCACTCTGCTGATGTTTGCCGAAACTTTGACTCCGAGGGGACTTTTCCCACCCGGGTTTTACATCAATTTTGCATATAGCGTTTCCTTATACAGCATAAAAGCACCTGCAGTGCAGAACTGCGGGTGCTTTTGGGATAAATTCTCAGGTGTCGGCTTTCAGCTGCCGGGCCGTCAGGCAGAGGGCCTGCACGGTCTGGCCGTCCACGGTGTAGACAGAGCTGTCGCCCGACACCATCCATGTAATACGCCGTCGGTGCCGATGGCATACGTCAGGGTGACAGTGCCATCAGCTGTCGTCACCTCTGCTGTCACCAGCGGGGCGTCGAAGCCGCAGGCGGAAGGGTCGGCGGCAGTGTTCTGCCCGGTGACATAGCTGGCCAGTGCGGCCAGCAGAGCGTCCGTCTTGTCGGTGTCCAACGCAGCATCCGGTTCATCTGTGAGCTGCAGACGGTCTGGTAGGTGGTGCGTCGGCCTCCGGTGGGTCGTGGGAGCACGGATCC
>ENA-OQIW01000096-OQIW01000096.1-human-gut-metagenome-genome-assembly--contig:-NODE-96-length-19576-cov-1.710731_pt1 | contig 19576 bp, 20 predicted proteins | sample MGYA00242586_ERZ504751 | MGnify/ENA primary metagenome ERZ504751 (study PRJEB26092, sample SAMD00036349) | human gut metagenome | host: Homo sapiens | study: EMG produced TPA metagenomics assembly of...
GAAAAAACGAGCTGCCCATTCGTTAATACCAAAGAGTTTAAAGGCGGCGATGACTTCCCAATAAAAGAAAATCGGTTTGTCATACCAATAATTACCGTAAATCTGAGGCGACAAATAATTGCCGGCCTGCAGCATTTCCTTCGCCGTTAAAGCGTAGTTTGATTCTACCGGATCCGTGATGGCAATGCCCCAATTACCCAGAAAAAACAGATACACACCTAACAGTAGAATCCAGCCGAGATATTTTTTTGACTCACTCATGATGGGCACTCTCCTCAATCTGCTTATAAGATAATTCATAATCTAGAAACTTGAATTTTTAACTATTATGGGACGGCGCTGTGCGTATTTTTTGTCAAGAAAACGCCAACCGTATACACTGGCCATACCGATAACCACTCCAAATATACCTCCCGCAATGACATCTGATGGATAGTGCACATATAAATAGATTCTTGAAAAACTGATAAGTAAGGCTACGCCTAAGGCCACATAACGGCCCGGAATCTTATTCATAAATAAAATTATAACTGCGGCTAAAGCTGACCAAGCATGACCTGACGGGAATGAATAATCCCAGGGTTCATGGATTAACAGTTGCACCGCCGGTTGCAGTTCAAACGGTCTAAGCCGTGCCACCATCGGCTTAACGCCCAAGTTCAAGAGAACAAAGCCTATGAGCATGGCCGTCATCATCATGTAACCTACTTTTCGGTATTTTTTTTGAAACATAAAGAATATGCCAAGAGCAATCCAGATTGCCCCGCCATTACCCAAATCAGTGGCTTCTTCCATGAAAATATCAAGCCAATGTGCATGCCCATATAACCATATATAATTTAAAATCGAAAAATCATACTGTTGTATGAGACTAAAAACTTGTTCCATCAATGTTAAAACTCCTTTATTCCAATTTACACTCTCAGTATACAAAAGGGTTTTAAACAAGATTTACACCAAATATAAACAAAATTTAAACTTTTATTTCAAATTAATAAACCAAGTTTTTTCAATAAAAAAATAGCTGCCGGACGGGATTTTTCCCATCTGACAGCTATAATGCTTACCTTATATTCTATTTACTTTGTATTGCTCTTTGACATGCTATTGTCTCCGGCAATACTTTATCGAATGCTACATTTTAAACCAATACCCGTACTGCATTTTAACGCCACACTCGTACTACATTTTAAACCGATACCCGGCGCCCACACGGTTTCAATGTAGCGCGGATTACTCGGATCATCTTCGATTTTTTCACGTAAACGATTGATATGAACAGCTACGGTTGCCACATCGCCAATGGCTTCGAGGCCCCAAATGCGCTCGTACAAGGTTTCTTTATCAAATACCAAATCACCGTTGCGGACTAAGAATAAAAGCAATTCATATTCTTTATTTTTCAAATTTACTTCTTTATTATGCACAAAGACGCGATGTGAGCCCGGCTGAATGAGTAAATGGCCCACCTGAATGTCCGCTTCCCCTTTGTTGCTCGTCGAGTCTTTACGCAAACGCTCATATTGCGCAATATTTGCCTTAACACGCGCTACCAAAATACTTGGGGAAAACGGTTTTTCAATGTAATCATCGGCACCCAGGCCTAGCCCGTGAATCTTATCTATATCTTCCTGCTTAGCCGTTACCATAAGAATCGGAATATCCAGTGTTTCTCTTAATTTCTTTAAAATACTAAAACCGTCAACGGTCGGCAACATGACATCAAGCAATATTAAATCAAAAGGTTCATTTAAGGCGAGTTCCAGCCTTTGCCGCCGTCATTGGCGATGGTTACTTCAAATTGACTCAGCTCTAAATAGTCTCGCTCAATTTCAGCAATTGCTTGATCGTCTTCAATTATTAAAATTCGTTTCGCCACTGCATTAACCTCCGTATTTCGGGAACTTCATGATTATACGCAAACCACCGTCATCAGCGTTTTCAGCTTCAATGGTACCACCCATTTGCTGCACCATCTTTTTAACAATCGCAAGACCGAGCCCGCTCCCCTTATGAGGATTACTGCGCGCCGCATCACTGCGATAAAACACATCAAAGAGCCGTTCCAAACTGCTTTCATTCACTCCGGGGCCGTCATCCACTAAAATCAGCGCAACCATAGCTTCCTGAGTCTGACAGGAAATATATAAGTTACCGGTTTCATTCACTTTATATTTTACACTGTTATCGGCAATATTGGCTATGATATTGCGAATTTGAAACGGGTCAGCCCAAATCAAAGAATCGTGCTCAATCATTTCACGATGCAGAATTAAGCCCTTATTCTTATACGCTTCCCCTTCATTACGAATAAACAGTTCCAAATGCGCACCCAGGTCCATTTTTTCAGGATAGCTAGGATATTCTTCCAAATCCATTTTTGAAAACGTAAAGAGATTACTGATCATGTGCTCCATTTCATCCGCCTTTGTCTGAATCATACGCACATATTTTGCCTGTAATTCCGGCGTCGTCGCAATGCCGTCCTCCAAACCTTCCGCATAGGCCTTAATCGACGTTAACGGGGACCGTAAATCATGAGAAATTCCGGCTAATAACTCTTTACGATTTTGTTCCTGCTTTTGAATCAACGTTACCGACTCTTCCAAACGACGGGCCATATCGTTAAAATCTTCACAAATTGGTGCAAATTCGTCTTTACCGTCATAGGTAAGCTTAATTTTTAAATTGCCATCGCGAATTTGACGAACCCCCGATGCCAATAAATCTAAAGCACTGCGAATACGCTGAAACACAAAACGTGTTAAGAATTTATTCGCTACAATAATGCCTATGATAAACATAATGAAGATAAATATGAGCGACCATTTAACCGTGTTTTTAGCCGGCCAGGTTCGTATCTTGATTTCTGAACCATAAATATAGACTCGATAATCACCTGCCTTAGTCACCACATTTCGTGTTGCTACGGCATGACTACCGTTTGAAATGATACCGTCACCATTTAATTGATCTGCTGCATCTTCCAGCTTAAGGCTTCCGCGTCCGGTGCATCGCCCCAAGTCCATAATTCACCGGTCGGGCTTGCCACACGCACTGTATAGCCGGTTACTTGACGCAGTGCCGCCGATACATCCGAAATCTTCGGATCGCGACCGGCCGCTGCCGTTTCCTGCAGCTTACCTTCCACCTGTGTCAGCATAAAGGTTCCGGTCCGCTCAAAATCTTCCAAATCACGGACCCCGATGTTATTCCGTTGCACGCTTGGAATCCAAATGGCTGCCAAGCTGACAAATACAATAAGTAACGCCACTATCGATGGAATGGCAATCATCAAAATATTGGAAATTACCAGGCGCTTTTTTATTAACATGCCTTACTTTGCCTCCCCCTGTCCTTCTATAATAGGATCTGTTTCCGGTTCCAATTAATCGTTTATAAAAATAATCCATGGCAAATGCGCCGATTGGCGATGTGATTAAAATCGCCATGGCCGATGCGGCCAACACTAAAGGACCGCTATCAAGCCCCAAAGCCAGCGGAATACCGCCGATGGCTGCCTGCACAGTGGCTTTAGGGGCAAAGGAAATGGCACAGTAAATGCGCTCCTTCATATTGAGCTTCGTTTTTAACAAAGACACGCCTACACCCAAAGCACGCCCCATAGAACCTAAGGCGATAACGCCAATCAAAATGCCGCTCATGCTGAGCATATAGGTCGTATCGATAGCCGCTCCTACAAGCACGAATAGGATGATTCAATAGGAATCCATAGTTGATTAATTTGTCGATTAAGAGCCTGCCCCAAATCATAAGACACCTGTCCTTTGACCACACTGGACATAATCATAACCGCCAAAAGACCTGAAACGGCCGCATACGGCTTGAACCAATTACTGATCGCCACCATCACAAACGATGCGGCAATCAAAATCGTCAGCAATAATGTCACTGTACCGGGCAATAATTGATCGCCTTTATTCATTCGTTTGGCAATATACGACAGTATAAAGCACCTATAAAGCCCAGCACAATGCCACTAAACAATGCTACCGGAACCTGAGCGGCAATGGCCAAGGCACTCATGCCTTCCGGTGTAGCCACATGGGCCTCCACGAGCGCTAGTACTAATGAAAAAATAACCACGACTACAATATCTTCTAATGACGAAGCTACCATGATGAGTTGCGGAATCTTCTTTTTCGTCCCATAACGTAATTCAATGAGATGAATCATGCGAAAAACCACAAACGGCCGGCGACACGGCACAAACGGCAGTCGCCAAAAGTAAAGCTTCCAGGCCATGGAGGCCAAATACATAAAGGCCTAAATACGTAAGTATTGTCAACTCTATTAACATTGGTACTGTCGACATCATCAGAAGTGGCCGTCCAAGACTCCAAATATCTCGCAAATTAATAGCAAGGCCTGCCTTTACAAGGATAACTATAAGAGCTAACTGCCGCAAATCAGGTGAAATGGTAAGCATGGTCGAATCGAGCCAATTGCCCCCCTGCGGTCCCAAAAGCATACCGGCCAACATAAGCCCGATAATGGTCGGCAGTTGTATTTTGCGACACACCGCAGCTAAAGCGGCGCCACCTAATATGACAAATCCTAATGATGTTAACATACTTTAAAAACCTCCTATGACACAAGCCGTCATCAGCGATTCCATTCACTCGGTTCAAGACTCGCTTCCAAACTTGGGTCCACATCCGTTGCCGGATTATATTTTCTGATTACTTTCTTAATTTTATGTAGCGGGTATGAGCCCTATCAGGTTGATGATACTATATTTACTGTCCTACATATGCGACATGGACACCATCAAAATGCCGTCGCCCACCTTCACGTGTACTGTATCATGCCACACATTACTTACACCTACCGGCTTTGTATTGTACAAAGTCGCATTTTTCAACGCATACTTAGCTCCCGTAATCGTCACATTATGACATTCGTCAGATAAAGCGAGTACCGACAAGGAGTAGTCCATCCGCGGTTCTAAGGTAATGTCGCCATGGCTAAACAGATAACTATCCGTATCGTGGCTCACCATGCGCACGACGGCCCCTTGTGACACAGCATACATGGCTGCCTGTACATTCCCCATTAAATGGTCAAAACGACCGCCAAAGGCGCAATATAGAGTTAAGTCTTTATAATCATGTTCTAAGGCATAACGAATCGCTGCCAATGTGTCCGTATCATCTTTCATAGTCGGTAAATCAAGTATTTCAATACCCGGCGTGATTTTCCCGTGATAAGAATCAAAATCACCTACCACCAAGTCCGGTTCCAAATCGTATTCACGGATATAGGCATACCCTTTATCACAAGCTATCACAAAATCAGCTGTATCGATACCATCTAAAGGTGAAAAAATTCCACCCAGTACTATTGCACAATGTTTTCTCATAGTCGCTCCCGTCCTATTACAGTATAATATATGATTAACTATACACCATATGAGAGGATAAAGGAACAGCAAAGAAACACATAAGCCGAAACTGTTTCTTATACGTAAACTATGCCCACATGTTATACCTAAAATAAATCTCCCCATAGAGTATGAAAAAAGAGCTCCTTTACAGGAGCTCTTGCAAATATTAATTACAATGCTAAATTGCAATATCAAATTGAACACTTTGTAAATCCACTAACTTCTTAACTTCTTCAACAAAGGCTTCTTGCGGCGTACGGTAATTTAGGATCTTACGAGGTAAGGAATTACACCAGTCGGTTGCCCGGCGAAGTGTTGTTTCGGATACGTCACGAATTGGTGTTCCTTTAGGAATAATGCGGCGTAATAAACCATTATGTCGTTCATTAGAGCCACGTTCCCATGCGGCATATGGATGAGCAAAAAAGATCTGTAAATTCTCTGTTTCAAGTTCAGTAATAGACGCAAATTCAAGGCCATTATCAGCTGTAATTGTCTTGCAGAGTTGCTGTAATGAAATATCGGTACTAAAGCCTAATAGCCAGTTGTGTAGCGTGTTTTTTATGTCAACTGCTTTAGCGGAAGGTGACCGTAACGTTACATAAATTCGTGTTTTACGTTCTAATAGAGAGATAATTACTTCATCATGCTTATCTTTAATGCCTCGAACGGTATCGAGTTCCCAATTTCCAAATTCCTCGCGAGTCAAAACAGATTCATCACGTAGTTCAATAGACTTACCTAGATTTTTCTTGTGCTTACGCGTAATAGCTTTACGCATTGAACGGCGTAGCACTAGCGGTAAATCCATTGGTTTAACGCGGAGAAGGTCTTCATGAAGGTAGTTATATAAAGTTTTAGTAGACACCATTTCATTACGTACAAACAAGCACTTACGCAATGCATAGCCTACGGCAGCATCAAATGACCATTTATGCTCCAATACCTGGTCTTCAACCCAAGTAAGAAAAGGTGTAATCATACCGGCTTTTCGAGTATTAAACGAGCCTTTACGAGAGGTTTCATACTTTGCCTGTCCATGATCGGCTAGATACACCATGACCCGTTTACCAGCCTTTATTTGTTCAACAGTACCTCGTTGAATTTCAGCATGAATGGTTGTACGAGAACGGCCTAAAGCTTTAGCAATCGACAGTTTTGAAGCACCCGCTTGCAATTGTTTTTCAATATGAAAGCGTTCTGCGTAAGATAAGTGTTTGTTTGTACGTAATGATGTGTTATGATTAATAGAGTCCATAGTGATATCGATACCTCGTGTATAAGATTTTAGATTAGAGACCTTAATCATAACACAAATCGGTATTCACTATGGATTTTTTTATGTGTTCAATTTCATTGTACAATTAACCATGAAAATAAATTATTAGTCGTCGATGTTTTATAAGGAGAGATTTGTATGACGAATAAGAAACTTTTATCGGCACTTATTATGATGGCATTAACAACCTCAGTACTGGGGAGTGTTTATGCGGCAGATGAAAGTAATGGGGATGCAGTAAAAAGATATAAACCATACGCTGCTGCCGAAGAAATTGAAAAATTACCGGATATTGTCGTAATTGGGGATCGTAATAAAGAGCGTGAAGTATTACCGGGGGACTTTGTGTATACTAAGTCACAAACCGGCTTTTTAAGTGGTAAAGATACGCTTGATATTCCGTTTACACAAACAAATTTCACTGAAAAATCGATGGAGATGTTTACCGGTCCGGATAAACCAATGGACTCATTATTGGCTAATTCGCCATCAATCCGACAAAGCGGTTCAATTTTACACGGAGACTTTTTCTTCCGTGGATTTAGAACTAACGGTACTAACTTTTATGTAAATAATGTGCCAGGAGTATTACTCTAATTTAATTACGCCTTTATATCCTATCGAGTCTTTAGAAATGATTTCCGGGCCTAATGTTGGTATTTACGGTACCGGTGTACAGTATGAAACAACTAATCCGGGGGGGATTATTAGCGTTAAGACTAAAGTTGCTCCTGATAATCGAGTATTTGATTTTACTCAGACTATTTCCGGTAGAGGTTTGTTTGGTGAATATTTAGATTATGGTGAACGTTTTGGTAAAAATAAAGAATGGGGTATTCGAATTACCACTGAAAATCTTAATGGCCGAAGCTCGGTAAAAGGTACAAAAATTAACGGGCAAGGTATTTTTGCCAATATCGACCACCAGTCAGAAAAATCAAAAGATAGTTTATTTATTGGGTATCGTAATTTAGATATCCAAGGCGGCTTGCGTTGGTTTATTTTAGACAGTTCTGTGACTAAACTCCCTGGTGTGCCAAAAGGATCCAATGATTATAGCTTTGACGGTATGGTTAAATCAACTCACGGTTGGTTAATGACATATAATCATGAGCAAAAATTTAATGAACATTGGGATGGTTTTGCTAACTTTGGTATGCAGAGAAATGATTTGGATCGAAATGTTATGGCCAATGGTGGCAGTGGTTACGTGCTCAAGGAAGACGGAACATTCCCTGTAACTGCTAGACCGGGTGGAACACCGCAAGAATATTATTATTGGCAATTAGGCACTACGGCGCATTATAATACCGGTGATATAAACCATGATATTACGTTGTCATATAATCAGCTTGGCGTAACAGAAAAACAGCGTATAATAATGGCTCTTTGGCTACCATTGGTTCCGGTAGTCTATATGATGGCATTAATCAAATATTACCGGCACCGACTAAATTTGATACTCGTTGGAGCAATAAAACTCGCGTTGAAAGTTTCTCGATTATTGATTATATGACTTATGAAAAATGGAATGTCATTTTTGGTTTCCATAAACATGAGGCAACATCTAAGTCTTATAAATACTCAGGAAATACAAGTAATTGGTCTTCTATTGATACGATTAAAACTGATGCAACAAGTCCTACTTATGGTTTTATCTATCATCCAAATGACAATTCTTCGATTTATGCGAGTCATACAGAAAACTTTGATGCCGGTAGTGGCGTTAATACTACTTTTGAAAACTATGGGGATGTATTACCGCCATTAAAGACCAAACAAAATGAAATCGGGTTTAAATATTTAAAAGATGATTTATTATGGACTTTAGCATACTATGATATCAAACAAGATAATTTGATTAGTGTGTATAAAACCGGCTATAGTAAACCGTTCCAATCTAAAGACGGACAAGCTCGCCATAAAGGGCTTGAATTGGCTGTTAACGGTAAGTTGGCTGATAAGTGGAATCTATTCGGTGGTATTTCCAGAATGAGTGCGAAACAAGAAAAAACTACAAATGGTACTTTAGATGGTGTACGTGTTAATGGTACCAGTGAATGGACTGCTGTTTTTGGTGCGGAATACAATCCTAATGAATTCTGGAGCTTTGTAGGTCGTGGGATTTATACAGGTAGATCACCTGTTATGAATGAAAAAATTTGGGCCGGCGGCTATACAATATTTGATGTAGGCGCTACTTACAAAACTCATTTCGGTGAAGTTCCGGCAGAATTATCCTTAATGGTTAATAACGTGTTTAATAAAGATTACTGGCAAGTTTCTCGAGCAATCAGGTATACCTCTCCTTGCCGAGAACATTAACATTTACAGCTAAACTTCATTTCTAAGAAAAGGTATAGATTTTTGAAAAGGAAGGAATTTTATTAAATTCCTTGCTTTTCTAATATTCGGACTAGTAATTTTAGGGAGATACTACTAATGAAAAAAACTATTCATAAATCAGTGACAGGTTTGCTTGCATTGGGTTTTATCGGTTCAATTATGCCTACGGCGATAGCAGCCGAAAGCGATTCTCCATTGGATACCGTTTATGTAATTGCTTCTAAAAATAGTAATAATGAAGATGCATTACCGGGTGGTCTTGTTAATGAAAATGCAAAGTTAGGGATTTTGGGGAAACAAAGTCTTATGGACATTCCGTATAGTGAAATGTCTATGACTGAAAAAATGTTAAAAAAGTTTGACGATCCGACTCAGCCGCTTGCCAATGTACTTTTAAATAATCCTTCTATCAGAACAAGCACGACATCGCCGATGTATACTGACTTTTCTATGCGCGGTATTAATATGAACGGTAATCATATGATGTTGAATGGAGTTCCAAGTTTGTTTTATCAATTTAACGGACCTATTACTCACTATATTGATCGGATTGATATAACCTCAGGCCCAAATGCAGCCGTCAATGGTGTTAGTATGTCAAATAACGGTACTAATAGTGGTGCGACACCAGCTCCGGGCACTATTAATATTGTTACCAAAAGAGCTACAGATAAACCTAAAGTAAGTTATACGCAGACCTTTTCCGGCAGAAGTAACCTTGGTGAATTTATTGATATTGGCCGTAGATTTGGCAATAATAATGAATGGGGCGTCCGAGTTATGGGCGAGTATATGACCGGTGAATTATCACTAAAAGGTGCCGAGAAAAATGAAAAGAATATTTTTCTTAATTTAGATAGACAAGGAAAGACAAGTTTTACGAATCTTTTTATTGGGCATTTTGACCTTCGTGTTAATGAGGGACAACGATGGTTTACATATGGTGGTAATGGTACTGAGTTACCAAGTGCTCCGGATTCGAATATTCCTTATGATTATAAAGGTACAACTAAATGGATGCATGGTTGGATGTATACCTTCAATCATGAGAAGCAAATCAATAAAGACGTTAGTTGGTTCACTAATATAGGTCATTCATTAAGAAGTGGCAATAAATATAATTCCAGTTCAGCTCTAAGCTTTGATGAAAAGGGGAATTTCTTGTCGTCTAACGTAGCTAATGCTCAAATGAAAGTGGATTGAATACTTATTTCCAAACAGGTATTAGAGGTAACTTTGAAACCGGAGTAGTAAAACATCAAGCCTCAATAGCGATTGATCGTTCTTGGGCGAAATATTGGAATGATTCAAACAATGGAACAAGAGGAACAATCGGTGGTAATATTTATACCGGAACAATTTATTCACCAAACTTTGCAATACCTGCATTACGTTATGCAAAATTATCGTGGAATGAAATAAATACCGGTGTTACTATTGCAGACTCGCTTAGTTATGGTAAGTGGGATGTATTGTTAGCAGCTTCTCATAAAGACATGAAAATTTCCAAAATAAATTGAGAACAGGGCAAGATATTAAAAATGATGATTGGCTACCTACTTTTGGCGTGACTTATAAACCAAATAATGATATTGCAATTTATGCTAGCCAAACTGAAAGTTTGTCGCGAGGTGCCGTGGTTGTAAATGGGTCACGAATTTATGATAATGCGGGGGATACCTTGGCTCCATCTACCAGCAAGCAGCGTGAAATAGGGATAAAATATAATTTCGAAAATATCTTTACGACACTTGCTTATTTTGATATTGACACTGAAAGCTTGATTGATAAAGAATTGGACAATGGCTTATATCATCGAGTTGCCGATGGCCGTGATAATTACAAAGGTTGGGAATGGACTGTTAATGGTCAACCGGCCGATAAATGGACCGTTACCGGCGGGCTTTTATATATGAATGGTAAACGAGAAAAAACTAATGGTGGTACGGCTGACGGAAAATTTATTAACGGTGCCGCTAAATGGAGTGGGGTTATTGGTGCCACTTACGCACCTAATGAGCAGTGGAATATAATCAGTCGTTTGAATTGGGTTGGCGAAGCTTTTATTGATAATAGTAAATCACCGACCGGAGCTACCAGAATCCCGTCATATGCAGTATTGGACTTGGGCGTTGATTACAGCACTGTTATTTCTGATGTTCCGGTTACATTTAAAGCTATGGTTTATAATGTTACTAATAGAGACTATTGGATTGGACGAGGTAGTTCAACCACTTTTGGCTTATCTATGCCGCGTACATTTATGTTATCTGCTACGGTAGAAATATAATAAACTGTTATTCCCGGAGGTGATTTTTTGAAACGGTTAATAAACAGAATGTATCTGTTGTTGTGCGTCCTTTTATGTATAGGGTTTATACTAAGCGGGTGTGGTAATCAACAATCGACAGAAGAACCTGAAATTGTATTGGCTGCGCAAGAGATCTGGCTCCGGGAAATAAGGATCCGTATTATTCAAGTGTTATTTTAAAAACGTGGGAATCTTTGGTAGGTATTTCGGATGATGGAAAAATAAAACCTATGCTTGCAGAATCTTGGGAGTCTAACGAAAGTAAGACCGAATGGATTTTTCATCTGAAAAAAGGGGTAAAATTCCACGATGGAAGTGATTTTAATGCGGAAGCTGTATTAGCGAATTTTTATCGAATCACTCATATGGCTATAAGCCTTCAACGTTTTATGGCTATCAGGTTAGTCGCATTTATCCGGGATTAATTAAATATGAAGCCGATGATGCGTATACGGTTCATTTATATTTTGAAAAACCGGTTCCTATGTTAATATATCGAATGGCGGGATGGGGGAGTTGTATGTTCAGCCTTCTTCTTTTGATAAAGAAAGTGGCGATTTTATTGATATAGCTAAGGGAACCGGACCGTTTAAGATTGTTGAAAGAAAAGCAGATAATTATACTGTATTGGAACGATTTGATGAGTATTATGGTGAAAAGGCTAAGGCAAAACGTATACGGGTTCGCGTAATAACTTCGCCGGAAGCCAGATATTCGGCATTAAAATCAGAAGAGATTTTTGGTGTATTGGATTTAGGTGGCGTCACGCCTATAATGGCTGAAGATCTTATGCGTGACGGTCGTTTTCAAGTAAATAGTGCAAAATCAACAATATCACATTATCTATCAGTAAATGGAACCAGATATCCTTTTAATGGTGAACGTATGAGAATGGCTCTAAATTTAGTGATTGATCGAGAACAAATTGTTCGTCATTATTTTAGAGGCTATGGCACACCAACGAGGAATTTTTTGAATAGCACTAATCCTTTTTCAAAAGTTTATCCGCCTGAAAAAAATTTAGAGAAGCAAAAAAATTAGTGGATGAGGTATTACAAGGAAAGCGTCAAAAGATAGTCTTTTTAATTCCGCAATATGGCGCCGCAAGATATCCGTATAAGGTTATTTCTGAATTTATTCAGGCAGAATTAAAGGTATTGGGGTTAGATACTGAGATTGTTTTGATGGATGGAATGACAGCCCGTAAGGCTATGGCTATGGGAAATTATGATTTATCAATAGGAACCAGAGGTTTGGGGAATCTTGATCCAACCTCTTTATTGTATGAATTTTTTGATACTAAAGGCCCTACTAATAAAGCTAGTAGTTTCGGATATTCCAATCCTCAAATAGATGCGGATTTTGAAAAGTTAGTTGGTACATATAATATTGAAGACCGTGCTCAAATATATACCGATATTTTGAATCAGTTAGTTGAACATCCCGCGGTAGTACCGCTTTTTGAAGATCAAAACCTGGCTGTGAGCAATAAAAAGTTATCCGGATATGATGCTGTCGTATATGGTATTACATTAGATAAAGTATCTTGGGTAGGAGAGGGAGATGTGAAATGATTGCTTTTTTCGTTTATGCAGCAAAAAGGCTTCTTATAATTTTGCCGTTTCTTATAGGTCTCTCTATCATTTCTTTTTTGCTTGGCATTATTGCTCCCGGTGATCCGGCATTAACATTATTGACAATGGATGGTTCAACGGAACCAACTGTTGAAGATTTGGCGGCTATGCGTCATTTATTGGGGTTAGATCAGCCTATATGGCAACAATATTTAAACTGGCTTATTCATGCATTAAAAGGTGATTTCGGCATATCTTATTTAACTCAAAAGCCGGTGTTAGCTGAGATTTTGAGACGATTCCCGGTTACCTTTCATTTATCCTTATGGGCAATGGCATGGGTATTGTTTTTGGGTATTCCTTTTGGTGTATGGTCTGCCAGATATAAAAATAAAAAATCTGAATTTTTAGTACGAATTTTTATATTGCTTTTTATATCAGTTCCCAGCTTTTGGTTAGCAATCATTTTTATGTTGATTTTTTCCGAGGAACTTCACATATTGCCATCAAGTGGATATGGCGACATAACTCATATGATAATGCCCTCCTTTGTTTTGGCGGCCGGTACGATAGCGGCCGTAATACGATTACAACAAACGACAATTATATCTGTATTGGAAAAACCTTTTATTCAGACTTTACGCGCTAAAGGTTTTCCTTATGCGATATATCTTACTACATCATGTGTTGCCTAATTCATTTATGCCGGTTATAACTATGATTGGTACTTATTTCGGCACCATTCTAGGCGGCTCGGTAATAATTGAAGATTTATTTTCTATTCCCGGGATGGGCAGTTATGTACTGGCTGCCATATGGGGGCGAGATTACCCCGTTATACAGGGCTATGTGATTGTAAGTGGTACGATATTCCTTGTTTTCAATTATTTAGTCGATTTGAGTTATTATGTATTAAATCCTAAGGGACGAGGTGGCGATTGATGAAGGTTTTCCGCTCTGTACATCCTTTATATCTATTAGCTTTTGCTATAGTATTGGGAACAATCTTTTGCGCCGTAATGGCACCATGGATTTCACCTTATAATCCTACGGAGGTAAATACTGAAGAAATTTTGGAATGGAGTTCATACAAACATTGGTTAGGAACAGATGCATTAGGTCGTGATTTTTTATCACGCATGATTTATGGTGCAAGAACATCAGTTGTTTTTGCGACCGTAGCAGCTTGTTGTACTATGCTAGTAGGATTGATATTGGGAATGATTGGTGGCTATTACGGTGGACGCATAGATCAAGGTATACAAGCTTTGGTCACTCTGTTTCAAGGGTTGCCCGGTATGAGCTTTATGATTGCTATTGCGGCCGTATTACCGGAAAATGATGCCCGTTTAATTATAGCGGTAACGATTACTTCATGGACCGGATTTTCACGTATTGTGCGAAGTGAGGTAATACATCTTCGAAATGAAACTATATTATTGGCATAAAAAGTTTGGGTGCCGGTAATTCTTATATTCTGAGAAGATATATATTGCCCAATATTTTTCCTTTAATCGTTGTTTTACTGACTCTTAGAATCGGTACCTCTCTTTTATCAGCATCTGCTTTATCTTATTTGGGCCTGGGGGTACCACCGCCAATTGCCGATTGGGGTGTTATGATTAGTGATGCCCGGACTTATTTTAGGAGTTATCCGTTGATGATATTGGCACCGGGTATGGCAATAACACTTTTTTGTATGAGTATAAATTTGATTGGTGATTTTTTGCGTGAACATTTGCAGTTGAGTAATGCCGGAGAAAGGAAAATGTTATGATGGAAGATATTATTATTGATGACTTATCAGTTGCATATCCGTCAGAACAGGGGCTTACTCGAGTGCTTCGCAATGTGAATTTCAGATTAGTTTCAGGTAAAATAACGGCTTTGGTGGGCGAGTCGGGAAGTGGGAAATCTATAATGGGGTCAGCGATTATGGGGCTTTTGGATGAATCTGCTGTTGTGACCGGTAAAATTTATTTAAAAAATCAGAATTTATTGGCACAATCAGAAGCGGAATGGAATATGACCCGAGGTACCCGGATAGGATGGATTGCACAAGATCCTATTACTGCTATGGATCCTATGCAAAGGGTAGGTAAACAAGTCGTTGAATCAAACTGTTACAGAAATAAGACTTCTTATTCCGCTGAAAAAGCAAAGGGGATTGAACAATTAAAGCGGTTTGGCTTGCCTAATGCGGAAGCGGTATATGATAAATATCCCGGTGAATTATCCGGTGGGATGGCTCAACGTGTATTAGCAGCTATGATGGCGATGCCACACCCCGGGTGGATAATTGCGGATGAACCGACTAAAGGTTTGGATGCTTTTGTGCGGCGCGAAATTTGTCAGTTATTCCGTGATCTTCGAGATGAGAGCGGTGTTAGTATTTTATTCATTACTCATGATATCCGTTTAGCAGAAAAACTAGCAGATTATATTGGGATTATGTATGCGGGAGAAATTCTTGAATACGGTACTTGTGAAGAAGTATTTAAAGAGCCCAAACATCCTTATACTATCAGTTTTTTAGAAGCACAACCAAGATATAGGTTAAAATCGATTCCGGGGTTACCACCTGATTTGCATAACATTCCCAATGGTTGTATTTTTAAAAATCGTTGCAAGTATTATGAGTTAGACATATGCGAAAAAGATCAAGTTATGAAGAATTTATCTTCTTCCCATCAAGTGCGTTGTGAATGGAGTAAATAGTATGAGTGTATTGGAAATAAGGAATATCTCTAAAAGTTTCACAACAGGCTTTATTAATAAAAGAATCTTCAAGGTTTTAAAAGATATTTCTTTTTCGGTAGAAGAGAATGAGATTCTTGGTTTGGCGGGAACCAGTGGGGCCGGGAAGTCCACATTAATTAGAATTATCATGCAACTTTTAAAGCCAGATCAGGGAGAAATTCTATTAAACGGAAAAGTAATATCGCAAATGTCGGCAAATGAGAATAAAAAAATGCGAGAAGATATGCAGTTAGTTTTTCAAAATCCGACTTCGTCTTTAAATCCTCGCATGACAATCAAAGAGTCTATTGAAGAACCGATTCGTATCCATAAGAATCAAGATATTAATTTAAAGCATAGTATAGAGGATGTTTTAGAGAAAGTACAACTTCGTAAAGAGTTACTTTCCAGATATCCGCATCAACTTTCCGGCGGAGAATTACAGCGTATTTGTCTTGCAGGTTACTGTTATTAAATCCGAAGATTCTTTTATTGGATGAACCGACATCGATGCTTGACGTATCGGTGCAAGCACAGATTATTTCTATTTTAAAAGATATTCAAAAGGAACGATCTTTAGCTTGTCTGTTTATCTCGCATGATTTAGATTTGTTACGCGTAATTTGTAATCGTATTGGAATTATGCGCGAAGGCCGGTTGATTGAATTACAACCGACAGAATTACTTTATCGGCATCCTAAAGAAAAATACACGAAAGAATTGTTAGCGGCTTTTGAAGATTTTTAGTTGAGTATTTGCAGTAAATTATTATATTAGAGTATAGTTATTTTGATTAAAAATATTATTAAAAAAATAAATAGAGTTTAACTATAAGATGAAACCTTAAAGTAAAAAATCTTTTGTTTTAAGGTTTTTTTGTATAAAAATACTGTTTAGAATAATATGTTTAAATATGAAAATTAACGATGATAAGCCATAAAACCCTATGAAATAAAGGAGTTTTAGTATACAATAGAGGGTATAGCATGATTAATATTTGTTTTGAATTAAGATTGACGAGGTGGAAAAGTTAATATATAATGTACATAAAGAAATTTTATACATATTTATAGGTGTCGATTTAGACTTAATAGAGAAATCGGTATAAGCCGATGCGATCCCGTCACTGTAAGAGGAGCTAATCTCATGTTGCCACTGGATATTCCGGGAAGGCGAGAGGCGCTATGAATCTAAGCCAGGAGACCTGCCTATTTATAATCTCCGTTTTAATCTACGAGCGATGAGAGAGGCGATTATGGCAAAGGTCATGTAGCATATCTATTTCAAGATTGAAGTAGATATGTTTTTTATAAGTTAATGGATTATGAAGGGATTACTAAGAACCTTGAGTTAGCATTAGGTGAGGTAGTGTTAAAAGAAGAGGAATAGTAAAAAAAATAAATCTATTAACTGATTATGATCTGCACCCATTTTCTTGGACAGAAGTAATTTAGGGTAATTTTATTAGGAGGGTATTATGAAAGGTCAGGGATTGTTAGTACGAGCGGCAGTATTGGCATGCTGTGGTAGTATTTTGAGCTGTGTTGGTGTACAGGCCGAAGATGTGGTTACTGATTATGACTTAGGGACAGTGGTCGTAACTGCGACAAAAACGGAGCAAACTATTGCTAATGTGCCGGCCAGTGTAAGCGTTATTACCTCACAAGATATAGCTGACAAGAATATTTCGTCGGTTCAAGAAGCTTTACAGTTTTTGCCGGGTATTTTTATTGACCAAAGTGCGCAAGGCAGTTTGACTATGCGTGGTATGAGTTCTACAGATATTTTGGTATTAGTTGATGGAGTTCAACAAAATAATACTTATAACGGAACTGTAAATTTTAATATGATTCCAATTTCGAATATTGAACGTATTGAAGTATTGCGCGGTGGCGCATCCTCTTTATACGGTGGTCATGCGGTTGCCGGTGTTATTAATATTACGACTAAAGGTGCACCGGAATATGGAACTTCTGTAGTGGCAGATGTATCCTATGGTAGCTATAATACTTGGAAAAAAGCCGTGTCGGTTAATTCTCGTTTATCAGACAAATGGAGTTTAGGGGTTACTTATGAAAAACGCTCCTCTGATGGCTATAAAGGATTTTATCGATCGCTTGCACCAAAAAAAGGTACAGCATCTATTAGTGCCGATTTACCACAGTTAAGTAATGGTACTTATATATACGGTGGTCGTGGTGAGAAAGAATGGGAACATGAAAATTACGGCTTTAAAATTGGGTACAATTTTGATGAATCTAAATCTTTAGTTTATAGCTATAATCGAATTAATAGTGAATCCTCTTATAGTAATCCATTTACTTATGTACATGATACTAAAGGAAACCCTGTATGGTCTGGCAATGTTCAGGTCGGAACAAATAAAATTATTTCTTTATCTCCTAAAAATTTCTTAGGCTATGATAATGAAAATAAACGTGATACCCATATTTTGACATATCGTGATACGGCAAATGATCTCTTGGCGCGTGCAAGTTATACGCATGATAAGGTTGATGGTTTTACATCACCTACTGTACCTAGTTCCTATAAAAATGTTGATTGGACCGGGGCCGGTGATTATTCTCTCCATCCAGGGAAGAAATTTACGTACGAAGTTGAAAAAACAATGGCGAGATATAGGAAAGCATACCATTAATGCCGGTGCCTCTTATCATACGGAAGAAATGATTCAGAAGCGTTATAATCTTTCTTCGTGGCATAACAAAAACTCCATTATTAATCAATATGCACAAGATGAAGGTAAAATAAGCAATCTGGCTGTATTTGTACAAGATGAGTATAAATTTGATGATGAATGGTCTTTATTTGTTGGGGCACGTTATGATCGTTATAAAAAAGGTGACGGTACATTCTGGGCCAGTGGTAAAAACGGTTATGCTACCACATCCGAGGGTAAAACATATAATCATATAAGTCCTAAAGTTTCATTAGAATATAAAGCTAATGAAAGTACAAATTATTATATGTCTTATGGTGAGTCGTTTAATCCACCACCATTAGTATATATTTATCGTTATGGCGGTTCCGGTATGGGTAATGTTATTCCAAATCCGGGCTTAGATCCTGAAACTTCCAAACCTGGAATTAGGGATGAAACGCCAGTTGACGGATCGAGATTCAGTGGATATCTCCTTATATAATGTTAAAACCAAGGACAAAATTGAGTATACCTATTTCTACTTGCCGGGGACAAGTACTACAGAATATAAGCAATACATAAATTACGGCGTAGAAAAACGACGCGGTATTGAACTTAATTACGAGCATAAATTTACAGATAATTTAACCTCATACGTTAACTATGCTTGGCAGTCGGGTAAAGTTAGTGGTCCGAAATTAGAGGATACTAATAAATCAGGCTATAGCAATGCGGTTGATTATTCTGTACCGAAACATATCTTCCATGCCGGTTTGGCTTATGACAAGGAAAAATGGACCGGTTTGTTAGATATGCAATATGTTAGTGCACGCCAAAGCTCTACGGCAGCAGCCGGCGAATACGGTGCTTATGACGGCTATTTCTTAGTGAATACCAGTGTTGGGTATCGCGTTACCCCTGATTTTACAGTTAAATTTAGTATTGATAATATATTTGACCGTGAATTCTATGATAATGAGGCAACTGCTGGTCGTACCTATACATTAAGTGTTCGTTACGAGTACTAGACGATTTAAAAAAGACCCTCAATCTATCATGATTGAACCGCCCCCTTAAAGTTAGAACCTAAAAATCTAATTTTAAGGAAGGTCGGTTTTTTCATGTCAAAATTATAGTTTTAAATTTAAGCTAAAAGTTGTTACAGCATATTTAAATGGAGAAGGCGGTGGCAGAACTCTAGCAAAAAAATATGGAGTCAAATCATATTCTCAGGTCAAAAGATGGATAAAAAATTATC
>ENA-OQIW01000099-OQIW01000099.1-human-gut-metagenome-genome-assembly--contig:-NODE-99-length-19088-cov-1.811455_pt1 | contig 19088 bp, 23 predicted proteins | sample MGYA00242586_ERZ504751 | MGnify/ENA primary metagenome ERZ504751 (study PRJEB26092, sample SAMD00036349) | human gut metagenome | host: Homo sapiens | study: EMG produced TPA metagenomics assembly of...
CGTTCGCGTGCGCGTGCTGCTGGGCGTGTTCGACCGGCTCGTGGCGAGCGGCGCAACAGTCGTGGTCATCGAAACATGACCTTGACGTGATCGCCAATGCGGACTGGATCATCGACATGGTCCGGGCGGTGGCGAAAGCGGCGGACGCATCGTCGCCACCGGAACGCCGGAACAAATCGCGGCCAATCCGAACAGCATCACCGGGCGGTACCTGCGCTGACTCGTATGGCGGTAACGCGCCTTTGCATAGGACCCTGCGCGAGTAGGATAGCCGTCCATGGTGCAGATTCATGGCATTAGACGCGCAAGCGCGGACGCGAAATATCGGCAGATGACCGGGCAGCCGGTCAAGCCGCTGATTCTCAAACTGTGTTTGCCGGCCGTCATCTCCAACTTGGTGACCACCGCCTACAATCTCACGGACACGTTCTTTATTGGTCAGCTCGGCACCGCGCAGTCCGGTGCATCGGCATCGCGTTCTCCATCATGACCGTGATGCAGGCGCTCGGCTTCTTCTTTGGCAACGGCGCGGGCAACTCGATGAGCCGCGAACTCGGCAAACAGAACAATGAGCGCGCCTCCCGACTACTGGCCGTGGGCTTCGCGGGTGCGGTGCTCTCTGGTTTGGTGATTGCCACAATCGGATTGCTGACCCTGCGGCCGCTGGTCGTCATGCTGGGATCGACCTCGACAATCGCCCCATACGCCGTGCAATACCTGACGCCGTTGTTGGTCGCCGCACCCTGTGTATGCGGTTCGTTCGCACTCAACGGACTGCTGCGATACCAAGGGCAATCGACGTTCGGCATGATCGGGCTGGTTTCGGGCGCATTGCTGAATTTCCTGCTCGCGCCGTTGTTTATCTTCGTGCTGCACCTCGGAATTTTTGGTGCCGGCCTGGCCACCGCCATCTGCCAGACGGTGAGCTTCACGATTCTGACCACAATGAGCCGCAAATTCGGCGTGATGAAACTGTCCCTGCGCAATTGCAGGCCGGATGTGCTGCTCATGCGCGAAGTGGCCGGCGGTGGCCTGCCCTCGCTGATCCGCCAAGCGCCGGTTCGATTTCCGTGACCTGCGTGAACATTGCCGCCAATCCGTTCGGCGATGCGGCCATCGCCGGCATGGCCATTGTGATGCGCATTATGTTGGGCGCCAACTCGGTGATCGTCGGCCTCGGCCAAGGTTTCCAACCGGTGTGCGGCTACAACTACGGTGCCGGCCTGTTCGCGCGCGTCAAAGAAGGGTACTGGTTCTGCGTGCGGCTCGCCACCTGCGTGCTCGTGGTGTTGGCGGTGTTGCTGTGGGTGTTCGCACCGCAACTGGTCGAGATCTTCCGCTCCGACCCGGCCGTGGTGGCGGTGGGCGTGGCCGCGCTGCACATCCAATGCTGCACGGTGATTCTCAACGGCTTCAACATGATGGGCAATATGATGACCCAGACCATGGGCCGCACCGGCATCGCCTCATTCCTGGCCCTGTGCCGACAAGGTCTGTTTTTGGCACCGATCGTACTGATTCTGCCGATGATGTTCGGCGTGCTCGGCGTGGAAATGGCGCAATCGGTGTCCGACGTGCTGACATTCCTAGTCACTATCCCGTTCATGCGGCGAATCCTGCATGAATTGCGGTGAATGGTAGATGGCAACTATGAATAATCGAAGTGCAAAGCGGGTGCCGGGCGTTCCTTCTCCCGCGTATATCGAATCGCTGTACCGCACCATGCTGCCGCCCTTGGCCCGACCGGATGGTGGCCGGCTGAAACCACATTCGAGATTATGGTGGGCGCGGTGCTGACGCAGAATACGGCGTGGGGCAATGTGAATCGTTCGCTTGCGGCGTTGAACGCGGAGGGTGTGCTCGAACCCCATAAGCTGGCGATTATGGGGCCAGCGCATCTGCAGGAACTTATTCGCCCGTCCGGCTTTTATGTCAACAAATCCAAGACGGTACAGTCACTGAGCCGATGGTATGTGGAGCGTTGCGGAGCCTCGCCTGAGGGCGCGGCAGATATTCCCGACGCCGAATTGCGGACCGAATTGCTCGGATTATTCGGTATCGGGGGCGAAACGGCCGACGACCTGATGCTATATGTGTTTTCGCGCCGCACATTCGTGGCCGATACTTATGCTCGCCGACTATTCGCCTTCCTTGGATTTGATGTGCCAACCGGCTATCTGGCATTCCACAAGGCCTATTCGCCCGTGGTGCTGGATGCGAGCCTCAGCGTCAAGGATTTGCAGGAATTCCATGGGCTTATTGACGAGTTCGGCAAGGCCTACCGCGACGACGCGGCCAAAAGCGAGTCCTTTTTGGGTGGATGGAGGGCTTGACTGCACGGCGAATCGTTCTCAATAAGAAAAGTGTGAGGCCCGCACGGTGCCAATCGCACATCTGAATCCAAGAAATGGCTGTTTGATGCTATTCCCGCGAATACGCGATTGAGTGATATTGTGCGTTTGCCTCACACTTTTCTTATTGAGAATGATTCGCTGCGATATGCCGCTTACTTGACAACCTTAAAACCGCTGGTCCATGGGGTCTGATTGGTGACGCTTCAGCCGCTGCTGCTGCGGCCTTGTCCGGGTTGCGGTCGATGACCTGCACGGTGGCGCCAGCCTTGACGGTGATGCCTGTGACGCCGGCAATCCGCTCTCCACCGAGCAGATCGACGACCCCTATCGCCGTGGCATCATCGCCGTGCATGACGCCGAGATTGCCGCCGAACTTGACTGGCTGCGCTCGATGCTGGGTGTCGAAAACGAGTCTGTGACAGAATAGTTCGACCGACACAATCGCCAAAACGCCGAACAGGAGCCAATGATGACCGAAGACAAGCCGATCGCCAAGCCGATTATCGATGATGCGACGCGCGAGAAAATGGCGCTTATGTTCTCTGGCGAGGTCTACCTGCCGGATGATGTGGACGGCTTTTTTGATCTGCAGGCCGCCCAGCGTGATCTCCAGCTCGAACTCAACGCCACGCCGCTGACCAACCCGAAGCGCCGTACCGAACTCATGCAGGCGTTCTTCGGCGCGGCGGGGGAGGGTCTGTACCTCGAATGCCCGGTGTATGCGAACTGGGGCTGCAATACTTATTGGGGCGAGCGCTGTTACGCCAACTTCAACCTGACGCTGGTGGACGATGGTGAGATCTTCATCGGATCCCACACCATGATCGGCCCCAACGTCACGCTTGTAGCCACCGGCCATCCCGTGCGTCCGGACCTGCGCTATCAGGGTGCCCAGTATTCGTTGCCAGTCCACATCGGCGAGAACGTCTGGATCGGCGCGAATGTCACCGTGCTGCCCGGGGGCACCATCGGGGACAACGCGGTCATTGGCGCCAACTCGCTGGTCACCAAGGACATCCCCGCCAACACGGTCGCCTATGGCAGCCCGTGCAAGGTAATTCGCGAAATCAACGAACGCGACGACGTCTACTACTGGCGCGACCGCCAATTCAGTGAGCGTTTTAAGCTCAAAGAGCAGTAGCGCGAAAGCTCACTCCCACACGTCGAGCTTGCGATTTTTGTAGAAATACTCGCGGTCCTTGTCGCCGATTTCACGCACGACCTCGCAGGCGCGCCGTAGGTGACGGAGTTGGCGGGGATGGAATGTGTCACGACCGAACCGGCGCCAATCACGCAATTGTCGCCGATGGTCACTCCCGGCAGAATCGACACGTTCGCGCCGACCCACACGTTGCGCCCGCTGATCACCGGAATGCAATACGTGTAATGGTGCTCGCGCAGCACCGGCAACACGGGTGGCCGGCGGCGCATTAGCACGGGGAACGGTTGAACGAGAAGTGGATTGGCATGTGGTGGTATCGAACATACTGATGCGTGTGCTGCCGAGCCTGTCCAGATGGCTGCCTATATGAACCAGTGACAGAAAAGCACGGGAACGCGAGCGAGAGGAGTGTGCATGGGGCAGTTCGGCGTCATGATTGGCCAGTTAGTCGGATTTCTGATCATGCTGATGGTCGGGTATGGATGTGTGAGGCTTCGATTCTACGGTCAGACGGCGTTGGACGGCATGTGCTCGTTGCTGCTCAACGTGCTCATCCCCGTGCTTGTGTTTTCGAACGCCGTCGATGGTGCGGACCGCGCGCAGCTTGCCTCTAACTGGGGCGTGATGCTGCTGACCGCCGTGATGTACGCGCTGCTCATCCTGGTGTTCTGGCTGGTCGCCGAACTGTTGCGGCTCAAAGGTTCGCGTAGCCATGTATTTCAGGCGTCGCTTATTTTCGGCAACGCCGGATTCATCGGCATTCCGTTGATTATGGCACTTTGGCCGCAGAACGGCGCGATTTACGTGGCGCTGATGTCGATCATCGACCAAACGCTGCTCTGGACGTACGGCGTATGGCTGTGCGAGCCGGTCGACGAAACGACTGGCGGCAACGCGATTGGCGCGCGAGGTGCGGTCGTGAACGGTTCGGTGAACGGCGCCGGTTCGGTGGGCAATGCTGGTTCGGCGAGCAATGCCGCAAACGGTGGTTCTCCGGCCATCGTCCGCCCCTCGCCAGGCACCCGCGTCCTCGGCCTGCTTAAACGATTCGTCAATCCCGCCTTCGTCGGCGTGATGCTCGCCTGATTCTGATTCTGCTCGGCGTCAAGGTGCCGGACATCATCCTGAAGCCGCTGCACACCATCGGCAATATGGCCACGCCGATGTCGCTAATCTACTTGGGCGGCCTGTTCGCGCTGACCAAGTGGTGGGGCGTCCTCAAACGCTACGAATCTATGCTGCCTAGTCGCCAAGATGATCGCATTCCCGCTCGCCTTCTACGCGCTACTGACCGCGCTGACCGGCGCATTGCCGCAACTGCCGATCACCCATGACATGGTGCTGATGATCACGGTCATCGCCGGACTGCCGACCATGACCACCATTGCCATGTTCACCGGTCGCAAGAACAACATGCCCGAGTATGCGGTCGGCTTCGTGCTCGTAAGCACGCTGTTCTCGCTGGCCTCCCTGACGATTGTGTCGGCAGTTGTGTTCTGAATTGTCCCCTTCGACGAAAAGAATGCCGGGGCCTCCGGCGCTTGGAATTTCATCGACGCCGCCAACGACTCCAATCCGAGGCGGCCGTGCCGTATTTCAAGGAGATATTCGATTACGCGCGCACGCTCGATCCGCAGCATCGCCCGCTGACCTACACCAATCTGCTGATGGCCGCCGGAGGCAAAGACAAGTGCCATCAGTTCGCGGATGTCATCTGCCTGAACCGGTATTACGGCTGGTATGTGCAAGATGGGTATCAGCTCATCGGAGCCAAGAAGGCCTTCATCAACGAGATGAACCAATGGATGAACACCGAACCCAACAAGCCGTTTCTGTTCACCGAATACGGTGCGGACACCGATGCCGGTGTGCACAAGCTGCCGAGCATGCAATGGAGTGAAGAGTACCAATGCGAGTACCTCACCATGCAGCACGAAGTGTTCGACATGTTCGAGGCAGTGGTGGGCGAGCAGGTATGGAACCTCTGCGACTTCCAAACCGGTGAAGGTATCATGCGCGTCGACGGCAACAAGAAGGACGTCTTCACTCGCGACCGTCAGCCCAAAGCCGCCGCCTATGTACTCAAGGAGCGTTGGGAGACTAAGTAGCGGCCCGCCCCTGGAATATTCCAGGAGCAACACACATCGCATAACACACAACGCAACATACAAAAAAGAACCTCGTGAAACGAATTTCACGAGGTTCTTTCTAGTTACGCTGAATGACTCCCATTAGACTCCCACGAGGGAAGAGCAATGGGAATTCCAACGTGGCTAAGCTCTCAAACTCAGATGTGGAAGTAGAGCTCGTACTCGAGCGGGGTCGGGGCCAGGCGAGCCTGGTCGATCTCGTCGCGCTTGAGGCCAATCCAGGTCTCGATCAGGTCGTCGGTGAACACGTCGCCGGCGGTGAGGAAGTCGTGGTCCTCTTCCAGGCGTCCATAGCCTCGGCCAGGGAGCTTGGCACCTGCTTGATGCCAGCGTGCTCTTCCGGCGGCAGCTCGTAGAGATCCTTGTCGACGGCTCCGGAGGCTCGATGTGGTTCAGGATGCCGTCCAGGCCAGCCATCAGCTGAGCGGAGAAGGCCAGGAACGGGTTGCAGGACGGATCCGGAGCGCGGAACTCGATGCGCTTGGCGGCCGGGGAGGTGCCGGCCAGCGGAATACGGATGGCGGCAGAACGGTTACGAGCGGAGTACACCAGGTTGACCGGAGCCTCGAAGCCCGGGACCAGACGGTGGTAGGAGTTCAGGGACGGGTTGGTGAAGGCCAGCACGGAGGAGGAGTGCTTGATCAGACCGCCGATGTACCAGCGAGCCAGATCGGACAGACCAGCGTAGCCCTTCTCGTCGTAGAACAGCGGCTTGCCGTCCTTCCACAGGGACTGGTGGCAGTGCATACCAGTGCCGTTGTCGTCGGCGATCGGCTTCGGCATGAAGGTCGCAGCCTTGCCGGCCAGAGCGGCGGTCTCGTGGACGACGTACTTGTACTTCATCAGGTCATCGCCTGCGTGCTGCAGGGTGTTGAAGCGGTAGTTGATCTCCTGCTGGCCAGCGCCGGCGACCTCGTGGTGGGAACGCTCGAGGATCAGGCCGACCTTCTGCAGGTTGGCGACCATATCGTCGCGCAGATCCTGGGTGTGGTCAATCGGCGGAACCGGGAAGTAGCCCTTCTTGACGCGATTCTTGAAACCGATGTTCGGGGTGCCGTCTTCCTCAACGTCAACGCCGGAGTTCCACGGAGCTTCGATGGAGTCGACCTCGTAGAAGGAGCGCTGCATGGAGTTCTCGAAACGCACCTTGTCGAAGATGAAGAACTCGGCCTCAGGAGCGAAGGATGCGGTGTCGGCGATGCCGGTGGACTTCAGGTAGGCCTCGGCCTTGCCGGCGACCTGACGCGGGTCGCGGGAGTACGGCTCGTCGGTCAGCGGGTCGACGATGGAGAAGGCCACGTCAAGGGTCTTGTGCTTGCGGAACGGGTCAACGAAAGAGGTCTCACGTCCGGGACCAGCTTCATGTCGGACTCGTTGATGGCCTGGAAGCCTGAACGGAGGAACCATCGAACGGCATGCCGTCGGTGAAAGCGTCCTTCAGGAATTCGCTAGCCGGCACGGTGAAGTGCTGCTGAACGCCGATAAGATCGGTGAAACGGACGGAGACATACTCGATGCCTTCCTTGTTGATAAGGGCCTCGACGTCTTCCTTGGACTTGAGTTCGGTCACGGGACCGCTCCTTTCGTATGAGATATAACGGTATATATCGTAAAATAGCGCGTTTCGCCGGCTCGAAACTTGGGTTACGAGAATGTTTCGTGACTGTGGCCGACAATCGCGCAGGCGCGTTATTTCAACGAAACATCATTACAGAATGGAAACGGAGGCTATCGGGGGAGTGGGTAGAGGTGTCCGCAACGTGGACAGTGGATATTGACAGGTGACGTAGGTGGATGTATGTGGACGCGATTATGAGACATATGACGAAGCCCCGGAACCGATTGAACGGATTCCGGGGCTTCTGTGCGATTTGGTGGTGTGCTGCCGATCAGCGACCGCGCATCGCGCGGCGGGAGATCTTCTGCGGGTGGTTCGGGTCCATGCCCTTGGGGATGGCATAACCCTTCTTGGCCTGCAGCGTGCGCAGACGATCGTTCAGCGTTTCCATCTCGGCCTTGGTCAGCAGGAAGCGACGACGCGGATGAATCTTGGCGATCAGTGCGTTCTTGTGGTTCGTGGGCTCATAGCTCTTGGACTTGGTCACCGTGCTACGCAGCTTGTCCAGTGGCACCTGCTTGGGGCCGTGGCCCACGGAGATGCGGTACACCGGAATGGAGGAGCCGGCGGTGACGCCCTTGATATCGTGTTCCTGACGATCCATCGCCTTCATGATGCGACCGTATTCGCCTTCGCCGATCAGGTAGATGCCGTTCATCGAAGTGCCGCGCCAGATGGCATCCTTGGTCTTCGGGTCGATCCACACCGGTTCCTGCGGGAAGTTAAAGCCGGCTTTCTGCATGTTGCTCAGCACGCCGATGGCGGCACCAGGCTTGCCGTCAATCTGCTTGTAGCCGACTGCATCCGCGCGGCGGGTGAGCATCATGGTGGCCAGTAGCATGCCGAGCATGATGGCGGTGATCATGGTGAAGATCCAGGTCAGCCAGGTCCACTTGGCAATCAGACCGATGATGATCATCACGACTACAGGCAGCAGGAAAGCACCGGCCTCAAGCACGGCAGGGCCTTGTCTTCCTTAGCCGTGTACTTGTAGATCTGGATGATCTGCTTGATTGTGCTCTGCTTCTTCGGCTTCGCGTCCTTTTCCGCCATCACTTCTTCCTTTGTTGGGACGAAACACACTAGGCAACATCTTATCAGGTGCGCTGGTCCGAACTTGTTTGTGCTGGTTGGTCTCAGCGCGTGTGTAACGGCCGTCCGTCGGCTTGAGCAGCGCCTCGCCGAGCGTTTCACTGAACGTGGGATGCGGGTGAACGAGGCGGGCTGCGTCGGCGAGCGGCACATGGTTGCCGACCAGCTGTTCGGCTTCGGCGATGATGTCGGAGGCCATCTGGGAGACCATGTGCACGCCGAGCACGCGCGGGGTGTCCGGGTTGGCCGCGTCGCAGCCGGAGACGATGGTCAGTGAACCGGCCGTGCCGCTCATCAGCATGCGCGCGTTCGCCAGCATCGGATAGTTGGTCTCCTTGATTTCAATGAGATCCTCTCTCGCCTGCGCTGTTCGACGGTGAGCCCGACCGACGCCGCTTCGGGGAAGGAGAACACGATTTGCGGCACGGTGGCTTCGTCCACCGGCTTGGGATTGAGTCCGGCGATGGTCTCCGCGATGACGATGCCTTGCTCAAAAGCACGATGCGCCAGCGCGTGACCGGCCGTCACATCGCCCACCGCCCATACGCCCGGTTTGTCGGTGCGGCCGTACGCATCCGTGGCGACATGTCCGTGGTCGTCAATCGTCACGCCCCATGCTGTCGGTGATCGGGTCACGCCCGATGGCGACAAGGGCGATTTCGCCCCAGACGCTTTGTTCGCCGTCCTGGCCTTCGCGCGTGTAGTGCACGGTGGCACCAAGGTTCGCGCCGGTGTCCACATGGGTGACGCTGGCGCGGGTGATGATGTTCACGCCATGACGTTTGAGCTCACGGGTCAGCGTGGTGCCGGCTCTCCGGTCCCAGGCTGAGAGCACACGGTCCTTGCGAATCAGCAAGGTCACCTTCGAACCGGCGGCGTTCCACATCGAGGCGAATTCAAGGGCGATGGCCCCGGCGCCGATAATCACCGCCGACGAGGGAAATTCGTTGACTTCCAGCGCCTGTGTGGAGTCGATGAGGGCGCCGGCGAACGGGTTGCCGGGCAATGGGCGTGGCTTGGCACCGGTGGCGATGACGATGTTCGTGGCCGTGAGGTCCATCGTGGGGCCGCTGGGCTCGGGGACATCGGCCTTGTGATAGGTGAGGATGTCGCTTTGGTCGGGGGAAGGGACGAGGTGGACGATGTGGTTGGAAGTTGCTGGAGCGGTCTCATCCGCATGGAACGCGGCATTGGCTCGGAACACGGTGATGCCGCGATGGGCAAGCAGTCCGGCCAGTCCTCCCACCATCGTCTTGACCACGCGCAGGCGATAGTCGCGCAGCGTGCCGAAGTCGATGCCATTCACCGAGGCGTTGACGCCGAGCTCGGCCGCACGGTGCACGGTGTCGATGGTGTGGGTGGCGGTGATGAGCGCCTTGGAGGGGATGCAGCCACGGTTGAGACAGGTGCCGCCCACGGTGCGTCACGCTCGATGAGTGCCACTTTCATGCCGAGTTCGGCGGCGCGCAGGGCTGTGGAATAGCCGCCGGCGCCCGGCATGATGGACCAGATCAAACTGTTCGCTCATGATTGCCTCCTTGGTGCATATAAGTATGGCTCCCATGCTAGGGAGCCATATGTGGCTATCGCCGCCACTTCGCCTAAAAACAGTCCACTGGACTGTTTTCTTTACGGCTCAGCCCCTCAACGAGGGGAGCCAGAGTATATATGGACATCAGTCTGCCGGCCAGTGACCGCGCTTCGGGTAACGCGGCTTGGGAAGCCTCCAACGACGCATCTGAATCGAACGGCTCCAAGCGTAGGAGAAGGAGCGGGAGCCCTTGGACACGGACTGTTCGCCGTACTTGGCGATGAGCTTGGCCTTGAGCTTGCGCCACATCAGCCATACGTCGATGATCACGGCAATCAGGTAACCGTACATAAGCGCCATCATGATGATGGAAGCCCACTGGTTCTGCATCAAAGAAGTGACGAACATGGAGACGATCAGAATCGCGAAGGCCACCGGGATGAACCATTCGCCAAGGTTGAAACGGGCATCCACATAATCACGGATGTAGATACGCCAAGGCAGGCGTTCCGCCTTGGGCATGTGGTTGATATCGCCCTTCTGCATCGCCTCGTACTCGGCGTTCTCCTTCTCACGCAGACGGGCTTTGGCGGCCTTGGCGCTGGCCTTGCGGTCCACCGGAACCAGCGGACGGATACCGGCGGCCTGAGCCTGCTTCATCTTCGGGGTAGGACGGCCTTTTTTCTCAGAAGGATCGGCGGTCTTCTTCGGGGCCTGCTCAACGGGAACTTGGGCCTCTTCTTTTTTCCTAAACGGATTCCATGTCATGCTTTGAGGTTACGGTGACGTTCAGACACTTGTACACTGGCGCAGTCATTGCAATGACGCCGCTCACGCACATATATACGCACATATATAAAGGAGGATCATCATGCAACGCTCACCGCTGACGAGATTCGTTCGCGCGTCGAAACCGATTGGAACCGCATCGTCAAGGTGCTGGCCGAAAAGGTCGCGCTGCAGTCGATCTCCGCCAAGGGCATCACCGCCGAACATATGAAGCGCTCCGCTGAATTCGTGGCAGACGAACTGCGCCTCGTGGGTGTGGATGCCAAGGTGGTCCAGGCTTCCAATGCCGACGGCACTCCGGCGCATGGGAGGTCATCGGCTCGCATATCGTTTCTCCGGACGCCCCCACCGTGCTGCTCTACGCCCATCACGATGTGCAGCCTGTTCCGGACCCGGCCGAGTGGAACACCGACCCGTTCGTGGCCACCGAAATCGACGGCCGTCTTTACGGCCGTGGCTCCGCCGATGACGGCGGCGGCATCGCCATCCACTCCGGTGCGCTGAAGGCTTTGGGCGACGACCTCAACGTCAATATCAAAGTGTTCATCGAAGGCGAAGAGGAGATGGGCTCGCCAAGCTTCATTCCCTTCATCGAGGCTCACCGCGACGAATTCGCCGCCGACGTGATTATCGTGGCCGATTCCGGCAACTGGTCGGCGGACATTCCTTCTTTGACCACCTCGCTGCGCGGCAACACCTGCGTGGACGTGACCGTGCAGGGCCTTGAGCACCCGGTGCACTCCGGTCAATACGGCGGCCCGATTCTTGACTCCAACACGTTGGCCGCCATGCTCATCGCTTCCATGTACGACGAGAACGGCGATCTGGCCGTGGCCGGCGTGGCCGTGGAAGAGCCAATCGGCGGTTTGCAACGCGACCTTGACGAAACCACCGTGCGCGAGGATTCCGGCGTGGTGGCCGGTTACGAGTTCGCCGGCACCGGTTCGCTGGCCTCACGCCTGTGGACCAAGCCGTCCGTGACCGTGATCGGCTTCGACGCCCACCCGGTCGAGGGATCCTTCAACGTGATCGCCCGGAGACCCGCTTCCGTCTGTCGCTGCGCACCGCGCCCACCCAGCGCCCTGAAGAAGCGCAGGAAGCACTGGCTGCATTCCTCGAATCCCACGCGCCGTTCGGTGCCAAGGTCACTGTCGAACGCGGCGAAAACGGCATGGGCTGGGCCATGGACCGACCGCCGTGGCCACCAAGGACGCGCTGGAAGCCATGACCGAGGCCTTCGGCGTTGAGCCCATCAACAAGGGCGAAGGCGGCTCCATTCCGTTCATCCCCGAACTGCAGCGCATTTTCCCCAACGCTCAGGTGCTGGTCACCGGTCCCGAAGACCCGAAGGCCAACGCCCACAGCCCCAATGAGTCCATCTCCCTGCCCGGCCTCAAGAACAACGTGATCACCGAGGCTTTGCTGCTGGACAAGCTCGGCAAGTAGCCGAACCGCATCGGTAATGGTAGTGAGCCGCCGTCAGGTAGGTCACAGATGTGGCTATTGCCTTGACGGCGGCTTGCTTTATAGTCGGGAGTTGACACGGGAGCTGCCGTTGGGCGGCTGAGAGGAGACTCATAGTCTCGACCGATGGAACGTGACCGGATAATGCCGGCGCACGGAAATGTCGCTCTTACCTACCCGTGCCTGAACCAACCCGCGCGTGGCCACGAACATATGCATCATGTGCGTACATATATCCACGTATGTTCGGCCTGCGTGCGAGCAGAAGAAAGGCACATTCATGACTGAAGCTGTGGCCAAAGCCAATTACAAGTGGCGCGTCGTCGATATCGTCGTCGCCGCAATCATCGCCGTCGCATCCGGCGTCATTTTCTGGGGCTGGGACATTGTCTGCTCCGCCCCGCTGGCCCTGTTTGAAGGCGTGACCCCCGGTTTCGAGGGTCTGCTCAACGGATTCTGGCTGTTCGCCGGCCCGCTCGCTGCAATCATTGTGCGCAAGCCCGGTGCCGCACTGTTTGCCGAAACCCTCGCCGCCTTCCTTGAGCTTACGCTGGGCAACCAGTGGGGCGTCGGCGGCTCGCTGATCGTCGGCATCATCCAGGGTCTGGGTGCCGAAATTGCCTTCGCCGTCTTCGCTTGGAAGAAGTGGAACATCGGCACCACCATCCTGTCCGGTGCGCTCGCCGGCGTGGGCTGCTGGGCCTACTACTGGGCCACCAACCGGGCTGGAACGGCCTGCGCGTCACTTGGTATCTGGTGGGCTCCATCATCTCCGGCGTCGTGATCGCCGGCGTGGTGGTCTGGTACTTGTCTCGTGCGCTCGCCGTCACCGGTGCTCTGGAGCGTTTTGAATCCGGCCGCAGCAAGCGCGCGTCTGATGCAGATTAATCCGGCTGCGGTAGAGGCCAGCGGCTGGGGATGGCGGCACGCCACGCGTAAGGACTTCGCGTTGCGTGCCGTCGATTTCACCATCCGGCCAGGTGAACGTGTGTTGCTGCTCGGTGCTTCGGGCGCGGGCAAAAGCACGATGATGGCCGGTCTCGCAGGCGTACTTGGCGGCGATGAGGAAGGCGAGCAGGAGGGCTCGCTCACCATCGATGGCGTCGATGCGCGCGAGGCGCGAGGTCGCGTGGGACTGGTGCTTCAGGACCCGGACTCGCAGATCATTCTTGAACGACTGGGCGATGACGCGGCCTTCGGCTGCGAAAACCTCAACGTGCCGCGCGAGGAGATTCGGCAGCGAGTGCGCGAATCATTGGATATGGTGGGACTCGGCGGACTCGAACTGGATCGGTCCACCCGCCATCTGTCCGGCGGTCAGCGTCAACGTCTCGCGTTGGCCGGCGTGCTGGCTATGAAGCCCGGTCTGCTGTTGTTGGACGAACCGACCGCCAACCTCGATCCCGAAGGCGTGGTCGAAGTGCATGACGCGGTCAAAAAGGTCATCGAGGCCACCGGACAGACCATGGTTGTGGTCGAACATCATATCGATGTATGGCTCGATCTGGTCGATCGCGTGATTGTGCTCGGCCGACCCGATGCAAGTTCGCCCACGGGTGCGGTCATTGCCGACGACAAGCCGGACGAGGTCTTCGCCGAGATGGGCGACGTGTTGGCCGCCGGTGGCGCGTGGGTGCCGGGCCGTGCGATTCCCGATTACTCACCGAAGCAGGAGTCTGCGCACGATGCGCCGGTGCTCAGCACCGAGAACTTAAGCTTTGGCCGTGGGGCCGCTCTTGGCGTTGGTATCAATCTGGATTTTTATCCCGGCGAAGTAACGGCTCTGATGGGTCCGAACGGCGCGGGCAAATCGACCTTGGCCTTGACCTTGGCCGGGCTACTCAAGCCTATCGCCGGCAAGGTGCTCATCGCCGACAACCTCAAGCCCGCGCATGCCGGGCGTGAGCCGATCGACTGGAAAAGCAAGGAACTGCTGGGCCGTATCGGCATGGTGTTCCAGGAGCCCGAACACCAGTTCGCTGCCAACTTTGTGCGTGACGAGGTATCCATCGGCCCCAAGTCGATGGGGCAGAGCCAAGACGAGGCTTATCAGACCGCCGACCGCATGCTTGAGCAGATGAATCTCACGCGCTTCGCCAAAGCCAACCCGTACACCTTGTCTGGCGGGGAGAAGCGGCGACTGTCCGTGGCCTCCATGCTGGCCGCCGCACCCAAAGTGTTGGTGATGGACGAGCGACATTCGGACAGGATTTCAGTACGTGGAATGAAATGGTCAAGCTGATCGCCGCCATCCGCGACCAAGGCTCGTGCGTGATCATGGTGACGCACGATGAGGCGCTGGTGGATGCGCTGGGCGCACGACGTGTGATGTTCGAGGAGGCGAAGGCATGAGTGACGTGGTAACCGTCAGCCCGCAGGAAACGCGCGTGGAGCCGGTCAAAGCCTCATCGCCCTCATGGTTCATCGCGCGCATCAACGCGGTCAGTCGCATCATCGGTGCGCTGTTGCTGTGCATTCCGATGTTCATCAGTCTGGATGCGGTATCCGCATCCACGGCGCTCGGCATCGAATTCGTGCTGCTGTGGATTGGTGGCGTGGCTCCGTGGACCGTATGCCGTAAGACCTGGCCGGTATGGATCGCCGCCGCCGGCAGTTTTATCTCCGTGTTCCTCTACGGCCGCACCTCGGGCGAGATCCTGTGGCAGGGTGGCTGGATTGTGATCAGCGAGGGATCCATCAATCTGGCCATCGCCACGGCTATCAGGGTGGCGGCCATTGCCGTACCCGGCGTGATTCTGGCCTTGGGCTCGATCCCACTGATTTGGCGGACGGTCTGGTTGAGATTCTGCACTTCTCACCGCGATTCGTATACGGCGGATTGGCCGGATTGCGCATGTTTACGCTGCTGCAGGAAGATTGGCGCGCACTCGGCTTGTCCCAGCGTTCGCGCGGCCTTGGTGACGGTAACGCCATCGCCCGTGCCCTCTCCCAAGCGTTCGGACTGCTGGTGCTCTCCATCCGGCGTGCCACCAAACTTGCCACCGCCATGGAAGCGCGCGGCTTCGGCTCCGGCGCCCCACGTTCCCAAGCCCGCATCTCGCGTCTGAAGCCTATCGACTGGATCTTCTACGTCATCTCGTCTGGGCCGTCCCGCTGGCTCCATAGGCGTAGCGTCGGCACCGGGAATTGGCACTTCGCCTTTCAGGGTGTCTGAAAGGCGGCAGACTGGCACAGTGCCTTTCAGGGTGTCTGAAAGGCGACAGATTAGCACAGTGCCTTTCAAGGTGTCTGAACGCCTTATGATGCCCCCGCTGGCGGGGCTGTCGGCGTAGCGACTGGGGTGGTTCCAGCCTCGACCACCCTCAGTCTCGCGACTGACGTAATGACCCGGCAGTAGGGTAGTGGCTATGCCCATCAACGCCAGATTCTTGATAATCCGAAATCCGACCGCGTGCGCCGCATCGCCGATCTGACCCGCGCCAAAGGCCGCGAACGTTCGGGCCGTTTTCTTATCGAAGGCCCGCAATCCGTGCGCGAGGCCGTCACTTGGCGGCCGGACGTGGTGCAGGACCTGTATGTAGAGGTTTCGCAGGCGCTGGAACATCCGCGTATCATCTCCTCCACGTTGGAGAAGATCGTCGAAACCTCGCAGGATGCCACGATTTATGTGCACTACTGCACCGGCGACGTGATGCGCCGCATCAGTCCGGACGCCCAAGGCATCGCGGCCGTCGGCAATGCCGAGTCCATGCACGCCGGAGCCGATGACGTCGAACTTGGCAAGAACGGTCGGGCCCCGCAGATTGCCGCCTTCTGGCAGGTGCGCGACCCGGGCAACGCCGGCACCGTGATCCGTGCGGCCGATGCGGCCGGCTGCGACGCCGTAATCTTCGTGGACGACTGCGTGGACGTGCTGAACCCCAAGGTCATCCGCTCCACCGCAGGCTCCCTGTTCCATCTGCCGGTACTCGCCATGAGCACCGACGAATTCTTCACCTGGACAGGCGACCATAATATGGACGTCTGGGCCGCCGACGTATACGGCACCGAAGAACGCAAGCCGGAAAGCCTGCCCGCAGTACTGGCGGACAAGGCGGCGGTCGAGCTCCGAAAACCGTGCTGTTCGGCAATGAGGCGCGTGGCTTGGAACCGGACATCCTCACGCGCTGCGGCCGCATCGTCTCCATCCCGCTTTATGGCAAGGCCGAATCGCTGAACCTCGGCACCTCGGCCGCGGTGATGCTGATGTCGCTATCTATGTCGGGTCATGTTGAAAGAATGTGAAACCGGTAAAAACGCTGTGAAACGCTGAGAAAACATCAGACGAAAGGGTTCTCGTGGCAGAACAAATGGTGTTCGACGCCGACCAGGTGACCGCTGAGGTTGCCGAGGGCATCGAGAAAATCCAGAACGCCTCCAACCTGGAGGAGCTCAAGGCCATCAAGACAACGTACGCAGGTGCCGATTCGGCGATGACCAAGGCCAGCAAGGCCATTGGCTCCCTGCCTGCCGACCAGAAGAAGGAAGCCGGCAAGCTCATGGGCAAGCTGCGCGCCGACTTCGGCCGCGCCTATGGTCCCAAGGAGGTCGAGCTCAAGGAAGCCGCCGAGAAGGCCGCGCTTGCCGCCGAAACCGTGGATATGACGCTGCCGGTGAGCCGTAAGCCTCTGGGCGCCCGTCACCCGCTGCCTAAGCTGATGGAGGACGTCGAGGACTTCTTCATCTCCATGGGCTGGCAGATCTCCTCCGGCCCGGAAATCGAAGCCGAATGGTACAACTTCGACTCCCTGAATTTCGGCCCGGACCATCCGGCCCGCCAGATGCAGGACACCTTCTACGTCAAGGGCAATCAAGCCAAGGACGCCGCCGGTTTCGTCGGCTCCAACATGGTGGTGCGTACGCAGACCTCCTCCGATCAGGTCCGTGCCTCCTGACCCGTGGAGTGCCGCTGTACATCGCGTCCCCGGGCCGCGTGTTCCGCACCGATGAGCTGGACGCCACCCATACTCCGGTGTTCCACCAGTGCGAAGCCCTCGCCGTCGACAAGCACCTGACCATGGCCGACCTGAAGGGCGTGCTGGACAAGCTCGCCGTCGCCATGTTCGGCCCTGAAGCCAAGACGCGCCTGCGCCCGAGCTACTTCCCGTTCACTGAGCCGAGCGCCGAACTCGACCTGTGGTTCCCCGACAAGAAGGGCGGCCCCGGCTGGCTCGAGTGGGGCGGCTGCGGCATGGTGAACCCGAACGTGCTGAAGTCCGCCGGCATCGACCCGGACGTCTACACCGGTTTCGCCTTCGGCGTCGGCATGGAGCGCACGCTCCTGCTGCGCAGCGACATCAACGACATGCACGACCTGGTCGAAGGTGACGTGCGTTTCGCCGAACAGTTTGTGATGGGGGAGTGATTCAGCCATGCCTATGATCGATATCGATTGGCTCAAGGACCATGTCGAGGTTCCCGAAGGCCTGACCTACGAACAGCTCGCCAAGGACCTTGTCAAGGTGGGTCTTGAGGAAGAGGAGATTCACTCCTCTCAGGTGACCGGCCCGATTGTGGTCGGCTACGTGGTCGACGCCACCCCCGAACCGCAGAAGAACGGCAAGACCATCAACTGGTGCCACGTGGACTGCGGCGACGAATGGAACGAGACCGACGAAGACGGCAACAAGGTGCCGCGCGGCATCATCTGCGGCGCGCCCAACATGAGGCCGGCGAAAAGGTCGTCGTCACCCTGCCCGGTGCCGTGCTGCCCGGCGACTTCAAGATCGAACCGCGCAAGACCTACGGCCACATCTCCAACGGCATGTGTGCCTCCGAACGTGAGCTGGGTCTGGGCGACAACCACAACGGCATCATCCTGCTGCGTCAGTACGGCTTCTCCGAGGCTGAATACGAGGCTCTGAAGCCTGGTCAGGATGCCATGCACCTGCTGCACCTCGACCAGCCTCTGCTTGAGATCAACATCACCCCGGACCGTGGCTACACGCTGTCCTACCGTGGCGTGGCCCGCGAATACCACCACTCCACCGGTGCCGCCTACACCGATCCGGCCGTGGCACTCAACGAGAAGGCCCCGGAACCTGCTGACTACCAGCCCGGCACCCCGGTGGACATCGATGTTGAAATCGACGATAACAATCCGATTCACGGCGTGCCCGGTTGCGACCGCTACTACGCGCGTATCGTCAAGGACTTCAATCCCAACGCCCACACGCCCAACTGGATGCGCCGCCGCCTGATCCGCGCCGGCATGCGCTCCATCTCCTTGGCCGTGGACGTGACCAACTACGTGATGCTTGACCTCGGCCAGCCGATGCACGCCTACGACCTCGACAAGCTCGAAGGCCCGATTGTCGTGCGCCGCGCCAACGAGGGTGAGAAACTCACCACCCTGGACGGCAAGGAACATGACCTGAGCGTCGAAGATCTGCTTATCACCGATTCGCCGAACGGCGAACGCGGCTCGCGCATCCTCGGCCTTGCCGGTGTGATGGGCGGCCTGTATGGCGAAGTGACCGCCGACACCAAGAACATTCTTCTGGAGGCGCGCACTTCGATCAGGTGACCATCGCCCGTTCGGCCCGTCGCCACAAGATTCCATCCGAGGCCTCCCGCCGCTTCGAACGTGGCGTCGACACCGCGCTGCAGCCTGCCGCCACCAGATGGCCGCCGAACTCATGGCCAAGTACGGCAACGGCGAGCCCAGCGAACACCCGAACGACGTGAACAACACGCCGCGCGCCAAGGCCATCCACTTCAAGGCCTCCGAAGTGGCCCGCGTAGCCGGCCTCGACGTGGACATCAACCGCATCTCCGACATCCTGACCGACATTGGCTGCACGGTGGCCGGTGGCGGCAACGGTGAGTTCGCCGTAACCGCGCCGAGCTGGCGTCCGGACTTGAACGAGCCGTGCGACCTGGTCGAGGAGATCGCCCGACTGGTCGGCTACGACCAGATTCCGATCAC
>ENA-OQIW01000100-OQIW01000100.1-human-gut-metagenome-genome-assembly--contig:-NODE-100-length-18993-cov-1.297625_pt1 | contig 18993 bp, 30 predicted proteins | sample MGYA00242586_ERZ504751 | MGnify/ENA primary metagenome ERZ504751 (study PRJEB26092, sample SAMD00036349) | human gut metagenome | host: Homo sapiens | study: EMG produced TPA metagenomics assembly of...
TGCCGCTTTCCAAAGGAACGCCGATGACCGGAAGCGTCGTGTAGCTGGCAACGACACCCGGCAGATGAGCTGCCATCCGGCGCCGACGACAAAAGCCCCGATACCGCGTTCTTCAGCCGTCGTGACGAATTCACGAACGGCAGCCGGTGTCCGATGGGCTGATGCCAATAAGACTTCATAGTCTACCCCAAATTCTTTAAAAATAGCTACTGCTTTTTTCATAACGGGAAAATCAGAATCGCTCCCCATAATTAAAGCTACCTTCATCAGAGACCCCTCCTTAGGAATAACAAAACCCAAAAGTGACACAAATCACCTTTGGGCTTTCAGTTAGATACACGGAGACTGTTTACAAACGGCATACAAACCTGTCCATAAACATTTTGTCATAGTGCGTCTCCTTATTGATTAAAATATTTATCAAACACACTTTGATTCTATCAAAAAGACAGGTGGCTGTCAATCAAAATCCGCCTTTCTATGGTAAGACAGTATCCCCCGTCAAGGGACTGTGTTACAATGAAAAAAGACGCGACGGAACGGAGGAATAACATGAATTTAAACGAACAGCAGCAGCAAGTCGTCAATGAGCTGTCCCAATCGATTTTACTCAACGCCCCGGCCGGAACCGGCAAGACCCGTGTCCTGGCAGCCAGGGTAGCCCATATCATAGCCCAAAAGAAGGCCAAGGGGTCGGAAATCCTGTGCCTGACCTTTACCAACCGGGCCTGTAAGGAACTGAAGAATCGCATCATCGAAACGGTCCCGGAAGAAGGTTTCGCCGTCACCGTAAAGACTATCCACAGTTTCTGCTACAGTCTCATCAAAGAAGAGACCAAGCGGCAGAGCGACCGCTACAACGACTTTCTGATCTATGATGACGAAGACTGTAAACAGATTCTGGCTGCCATTGACCTTACGAAAATGACACCGCGTCCGGCCTTACCGGAACTCCAGACCTTCATCGAATTTGAAAAAAAGAAACGCGTCATCCCCGGCCTGCGCGATTTTACCAATATACAAGATGACCTCAAAGGTTGGCTCTCCGAGTACGGGGAAGACCTTGTCTGGGAGTACGATATTGCCCTTGCCGACAACCATGCCATCGATTTTACCGACCTCATTACCGGGGCCTATGAATTTCTCCAAGACGACGCCATCTGCCGCCGCTGGCGGGAAAAGTTCCGCTTCATCTCCGTCGACGAAATGCAGGATACGAGTGAAGTCGAATACACCGTCATCAGCCGCCTCTTCCCGGACCGCAACATCCTCCTCTGCGGCGACTACTTCCAAACCATTTACGAATGGCGTGGCTCCTATCCCGAATACATTTGGAAAGAATTTCGAGACGGCTATCAGCCCTTGAAATTACCTTCACCACCAATTACAGGTCCACCCAACTCCTGTTGGAAGCCGGTCAGACCTTCTTATTTCGCCTCTTAGGAAAAGTGACCGTCCAGAGCATCTATACCGAACGGGGCATCTCGGCCTCAAAAGATCCCGGCGAACCCATCGTCCTTCATAAAGCCGGCACCTGGATGGAAGAATCCCGCTGGATTTTCCGGGAAATCAAGGCCCTGCCTCCAGAAGAGCGCCTAAAGACCTGCATCCTCGTCCGCGACAACCGCCAGGCTAAGTTCATCTGGATGGGCATTACCTCGCACAACCAAAAGTACCCGCAAGACCAGCAGCTGCCGGTTACCTGCATCGACCAGTTTCACCTGTTTAAACGGCAGGAATGCAAGGACGTCCTGGCTTATCTTCGATTGCTGATGAATAAACACGACAACCTCAGTCTGAAGCGAATCGTCCAGCGCTTCGTCCCCCGCATCGGCCGGCGTACGGTAGAAACGATTGAAAGCGATTCCTATCGCAAAGTGGGCCTCATGCTCAGTGATTTTATCGATCCCCTATCCCATCAAACGGGCGATCCTTACGGGCTCTTATTGACAGCCTTATCCCAAGAACGGCTGGTCGTCTTCGACGTCGAAAGTACAGGCACGGACACGACCCAGGATGAAATCATCCAAATCGCCGCCATCCGCTCGATGCCAAGGGGCAGGTAAAAGATAAGTTTAATACCTATGTAAAGGCCCTGCGCCCCGTCGGCACGTCGTACTACGTCCACCACATCAGTGACGAAAAACTGGCCGCTGAAGGCGTGCTCCCCAAAAAGCCTTAACGCAATTTTTAGACTTTGCCAAAGACGCTGTCATCGTCGGCCACAACGTAACCTATGACCTGTCCATCCTCCAGAGCGAATTGCAGCGACTGGGCATGTCTGAAAGGGCCGACTTTCCTTATTACGATACCCTCGATATCTACCGCCGCTTTTATCCCACCTTGCGTAATCATAAATTAGAAACCTTGAGCCACCACTTTCCTATCGACCATAAACCGACGCACGACGCCTTCGACGACATCTTAGCCACAGCCGGACTCCTGATGTATGCCATCGACGAGAAGATTCGCCCGATAGAACCGATCCGCCGAGCCGCGATGGCCATCTATCTCCCGCTCTTTGCGCCCTTGCAGCCGGGGAATGGAAGAGTTACGGCGCTTATCCTACCAGGTTCGGCCCATCAAAGTCATTACGTCCGTCATGAATGACTGCGGCGTTAAAGTTTGGTATCAAACACATCTCGACAGCTCTGATGAGTCCAACCATATCGACCGGCTGGAAAATATACGCAAGCTCTACCGCATCGCGAAGGAAACAGACGACGCCGGACAGAATCCTCGCGACGCCCTGACCGAATTTCTCAAGATGGCGGCCCTCTCCAACAGCGAGCTCGACAGCATGCTGGCCAAAGACCCGAAAATCACCCATCATTACCATTCACCAGGCCAAGGGCCTTGAATTCGACTACGTCTTTATGGCCAGTTTAGAAGACCATATCTTCCCTACCTATTGGGCCCGCCAAAAAGGGATATAGAAGAAGAAAAACGCCTCTTTTATGTCGCCATGACGCGAGCAAAAAAGAGGCTGTATCTAAGCTGGCACCAAGGATTGGGTCGTCAGAGCTATCTGCCGAGCCGATTCTTGAAAGGTATTAACCTGGAGTATTGTGAAATCAGATAAGGCCGGCCATCCCCAGTACCAGGCCTAAGACACCGGAACCGAGGAGAACCTTGATGACGCCGATTTTCTTGCGAGTGGCGATAATGGCCCCGATGAGGATGAGAAGACCGCCGCGGCTGAAGCCCAGCCAATCGGAAGGCAGTGCTTCCGTATTCCACAAAGCCAGGAGAATAAAGCTCAGGCTGGCGACGCAGATGAGGGCTACGACGGCCGGACGCAGACCGTTTAAGATGCCGCGAATCGGTCCGATGTCGCCGTACTTCAAAAAGATACGGGCCAGGATGATGCCCAAGAAAAAGGACGGCGTGACAAAGCCCATGGTGGCCACAATGGCCCCGGGAAGACCTGCGATACGGGTGCCGACGAAAGTCGCTGCATTGATGCCGATCGGCCCCGGCGTCATCTGCGAAATCGTAAAGATATCGACGAATTCACTCATGGTCAGCCAATGGAAGGTGTCGACGACGCTGGCCTGAATGAGCGGCATAGAGCATAGCCGCCGCCGACACAGAAGATGCCGACTTTAAAAAATTCCCAAAAGAGCAATCCATAGATCATGACGGCACCCCCTAATTATACTGCGCAGCGCGCATGAACAATAAACCGATGATGCCGTCGATGAGGATGAGCACCATGATATTGGTATCGAAGAACAGGTTGGCAATGAAGGTACCGATGATGATGAGCATTGGCAGGATCAGCTTCTTCTTCCCCTGCTTGACCAACAAATCGATGCCGACATTGACGATGAGCGCCGTCGCCCCGCACTGCATACCGCGGAGGACCATCTTGATATAGGCATTTTGAATAAAATAATCATAGCTGTAAGAAATAATGGTCAAGGTAATCAAACAGGGTAAGACCGTGGCAATAAGGGCGACGATCGTCCCAGGATGCCGGCCATGCGATAGCCTAAGATGACGGCGCTGTTGACGGCGACGACGCCCGGCATGGACTGGGCAATGGCCACCATATCGAGGGTATCCTTATCGCTGATCCAATGGTATTCGTCGACGTACTTGCCTTTCAGCAGCGGAATAATGACGAAGCCGCCGCCGACGGTAAAGGCGCTGATTAAGAATGTCGATTTGAAAAGGGTCCAATAAAAATGAGCATCTCGTTTCGGTGTGACAAGATCCATAAGTTTCATCCTTTCTAATAATAAATGGCTTTTTACATGGCTAGTATACCATAGGTATATCTATATTGAAAATATTCGTATCATTGCTAATAATATATAGTAAATCATTAATACCACAAAAAAAGGAGGTACATATGGACCTTCGTCAACTTACCTACTTTCTGGCCATCGCCGAAGAAGGCCAGATCACGGCAGCTGCCCGGCGCCTAAAACATGGCTCAGCCGCCCTTAAGCCAACAGATGAAAGCCCTCGAAGAAGAGCTGGGCGTCGAACTCTTTCAGCGGGAACCGCGCAGCGTCACCTTGACCGATGCCGGAGAAATCCTCTATCGAAGGGCCCGGCAGCTCATCACCTTGGCCGATTCGACGCGCCGTGAAATCGGCGACTTTAAAAGCGGCCTCCGCGGCACCTTATCCATCGGGACCGTCTCTTCTTCAGGCAGCGTCATCCTGCGGCCGGCCCTTCGTCAATTTCACGACAGCCACCGCGGCATCCGTTTTGAAATCTACGACGGCAACACCTTCCATATCCTGGATATGCTCCGAAAAGGGCTGATTGAAATCGGTATCGTCCGCACACCTTTTAAGCAGGAAGCCTTTGACTGCACTTTTTTACCGGAAGAACCGATGGTGCTGGCCTATGCCGGAAAAGATCCGAATCCCGACAAAGAGACCTTGACTATCCCGATTTAGAAGGTCTGCCCCTCATCGTCTATCGCCGCTTCAATCAACTTCTCCTAGACGTCTGCGAAGGCTATAAACCTGACGCCGTCCCACTCCTCTGCCGCAACGACGATGCCCGGACGACCCTCCTTTGGCCGAAGCAAGCCTCGGGTATGCCGTCGTACCGGCATCGGCCCTCTCGCCATCACGGCTGACGACGCTCCATATGAAGGTCATTGACGAGCCCCGGCTCTACACGCGCCTGGCCGTCATCACCGCCAAACACCGCTACTTATCCGGCATTGCCGGCCAATTCATCGAAGCCTTGACCAAGGCCTGAGGCTTATTCTTTTACCGCCAAGCCCTCCAAATGAAGGAGGGCTATTTTTCTGTCGATACCGCCGGCATAGCCCGTCGCCTTGCCGCTGGCCCCTAAGACGCGGTGACAGGGAATGATGATGGAAATGGGATTGTGGCCGACAGCACCGCCAACGGCTTGAGCCGACATCGATTTTCCCGTCTGTGCTTCAATGGTTTTGGCCAACTCGCATAGGTCGTCGTCTGCCCGTAGGGAATCTGGCAGAGGAGACTCCACACGGCGGCGGCGGAATTCATTGCCCTCTGGCGCCAGGGGCAGGCTCATGATAGCCGGCATGCGGCCGGCAAAATACTCATCGAGCCATTGAACAGCCTTCTTGAGGACCGGTGTTTCTTTCTCCGTGACCTCGGCCCCGTTCAACCCTTCCATATCGTATTTCTGCCCATCAAACCAAAGGCCGACCAGCGCCGTTTCATTGGCCGCCAAGGTCATGGCTCCTAAAGGCGAGGCATAACTCATCGTATAATACATAACTTTCTCCTATCTCATTACAAATCGTAGTACGTTCGATACCATTCGGCAAATTTTCCCAATCCTTCTTCGATCGTCGTTTCCGGTTTAAAATCGAAATCGCGCTGCAATTCACTGACGTCGGCATAAGTCTGGTAGACGTCACCGGACTGCATGGGCAGGTACTCTTTTTCTGCCGTCTTGCCCAAGGCCTGTTCCAAGACTTCGATGAAGTGCATGAGCTGTTCCGGCTTATGATTGCCGATGTTGTAGACCTTATACCGGTCTCCCAGTTCATTTTCTACAGGCGGATTGGAGAGCATATGCTCAATGCCGGTTACGATATCATCGACGTAGGTAAAGTCGCGGTACATATCGCCGTGGTTATAAATTTGAATGGCCTCCCCATTTCGGATCTTATTGGCAAACTTAAAGTAGGCCATATCAGGGCGGCCATAAGGCCCATAGACGGTGAAGAAGCGCAGGCCCGTCGCCGGAATCCCATAGAGATGGCTGTAGGTATAGGCCATGAGTTCGTTCGATTTCTTCGTCGCCGCATAGAGGCTGATGGGATGGTCGACGTTGTCCGTCGTTGAAAAAGGCGTCTTCTCCTGATTGCCGTAAACCGATGAGCTCGAAGCAAACAACAGATGGCTGACTTCATGGTGCCGGCAGGCTTCAAGGATATTGAAGAAGCCGATGATATTCGAATCGATGTACGTCCGCGGATGGTCGATACTGTAACGGACACCGGCTTGAGCCGCCAAATTGACGACAATATTCGGCTGGAACGACGAAAAAATCTGCTCTACAGCCTGTTCGTCCGCTAAATCACCTTTTATAAAGGTAAAGGCTGGGAACTGATTTAAGATTTCGAGGCGAGATTCTTTCAAGGTGACGTCATAATAGTCATTGAGATTGTCGAAGCCATGACCGTCGCTCCCTTGGTCAAAAGCCGCTTAGCCAGGTGGAAGCCGATAAATCCGGCAGCGCCGGTAATGAGGACTTTTTGTTTCATATCAAAAGGTTTAAAATTTGCCATCATCTACTCCTTTATTCGAGATGATAAAAATAAAATTTATAGGATAGTTATTTGTCTCTTTTACATGCAAGATACTTAAGATAGGCCTCTATCCCTAATCTGAACTGGCCCGTCTTAAAATACATATTCGCTAAATATCGCCATTCACGATAATTCTTAGGTAAATCGAAAGGAATCTCTCTCCATGGAGATATCTTGGCATATTTTCTCCATACCTCATAATACGAATATTTCCAAGAATGTTGGTCAAAAAGAGCCATTGTCCCATTTTTTAATTCTGACACGCATAATTTCCATGGCTTTTTAGCACCTGTAAAATGAACCATATAAATACATTCAGGGACTTCTGAATTACGAACGGACATGCCACAATTATAAGCATACGATTCATCAAAGACGACATGCCCTTCCAACAGAATATTCAACACGTCCTGATCCATTTCTCCAAATTTCTGATCAGAACAAAGTTCAATGGCTTTATTACCAATATCATATTTCACATATTCAGGTATATTCATGAGTAAAATACCCGAATTAAAATAATCTGTGCCTTCATGCCTAACTTATGGCAGGTTTATTTTCTCGTAATCCTGGCTGAGAAGTGGCATCTTTCGTGACTGCTGCAACCATATTATGAAGGGGCTGCTTATACCAATCAGCGATATCATGAACACATAAAATATCCGTATCTAAATAAAGGCATTTTTCTATGCCAATGTCGTTCATAATATAAGGCATCAACAATCTGTAATAGGCTGTTATAGTAATATACGAATTACTATTCAAATGTTGGATAGTACTATCATCGATCCAGTAGATACAGAAAGGAACTTGATATTTTTTTGCAATTTGTGTAAATCGGGCTTCTTCATCCTCAGGTAGGGTACCATTAAAAGCAATATGAATGGCACACGGCATCGTCATATTTTCTAAAACGGAAATGACGGTCACACCGAGTCCTCGAATAACATTTTTGTCACTGCATAATAAAATATTAGCCCGGTCATTGCAATCATTTACCGCTACATCGGATAAAATTTTTCTCTTTTTTAATAATCCCATAATATTCTACCCCAGTTAATCTCGAGCAAAAAGATCTCTTGTATACACTTTATCTCGAACATCACTAAGTTTATCGGTCCAACGGTTGGAAATGATGATATCACTCATCCCTTTGAATTCATCTAAGTCGCGGATAACACGGGAATTGAAAAAGGTCTCTTCTTTCAGTGTCGGTTCATAGACGACGACTTCAATCCCCTTGGCCTTGATGCGCTTCATGACGCCCTGGATGGCTGAGGCCGGAAGTTGTCCGAGTGACTCTTCATCGTCAGACGATAAACGCCGACGATACGGGGATTTTGAGCAATGATCATATCAGAGATATGGTCTTTCCGCGTCCGGTTCGCCGCAACGATAGCAGAAATCAAGTTCTGCGGCACGTCCTGATAGTTGGCCAGAAGCTGTTTCGTATCCTTGGGCAGGCAGTAGCCACCATACCCAAAAGACGGATTGTTATAGAAATCGCCGATTCGCGGATCGAGGCAAACCCCTTTGATGATTTCCTGGGTACTGAGACCGCGCATTTCAGCATAGGAGTCGAGTTCATTAAAATAGGCGACCCGCAGAGCCAAATACGTATTGGCAAAGAGTTTTATGGCTTCGGCTTCCGTAGAACCCGTAAATAAGACGGGGATATCCTCCTTGACGGCGCTTCAACCAAGAGGTTGGCAAAGGTCTTGGCCGATCCGACACTTCGCCGACGACGATGCGCGACGGGTCGGAGATTATCGTAGAGGGCTTTCCCTTCCCGCAAAAATTCCGGCGAGAACATAATATTCTCGGTCTGATACTTGGCCTTGATTTGCTTCGTATAGCCGACAGGGACCGTCGACTTGATGACCATGACGGCCTTCGGATTGATAGACAAGACCTCTTCGATGACCGTTTCTACCGACGACGTATCAAAGAAGTTCCGCTTAGGATCGTAATTGGTCGGCGTCGAAATAATGACAAAATCAGCCCCCGTAAAAGCTTCTTTAGCATCGAGAGTGGCCTTAAAGTGCAAATCCCCACGCTGCAAAAAAGCCGAAATATCAGCATCGATAATAGGTGAAACTGCATCATTTAGCATTTTCACTTTTTCCGGCACAATATCAAGCGCTACCACTTCATGATTCTGAGCCAGCAATACTCCATTTGAAAGTCCAACATATCCCGTTCCGGCAACAGCAATTTTCATTTACATCAACCACCAGTTCATAAGCAATTAATTATTTATTCCACATTTATAACAAACTCGGAGAATAGCGTACCAAAACATTCCCTGTATATATTTGGCATAATTACCATGCCATTTGTAATACATACCCCAATATTTAAAGTCATGATAATTGGACGCCTTCTTAATGGGCAGCAGATTAGTGAGGGTAGTCCATGGAGACAACCTGTTATATTCTCTCCATTTTCTATCAAAATCAGACAAGACCATTTGCCACGCTTACGTCTCCCCGTCCAATGAACGATGACGCTATCGCCCTTATCAAACTCACCGCCGTCATAAACATTATATTTACTGGGCAAGAAATCATTATTTCCATCAAAGACTAAATTCAATACGTCCTGACTCTGTCCTAAAAAACGTTTTCGTGGTTCACACTGATAGGAAAAGCAAAGTTCCGTAACGCCCTTGTCTTCCCATAAAGGGATATTCACCAACATAACGCCATCATTAAAATACTTCCCATTCTGCAGTTTTAAGTATCCGGCTCGATACTCGATAGCAGAGTCCCGCTCAGACACAGCACCCATGGGACTGGATAAATTCAGGTTCCATAATGGCTGTAAGGAAGAGATGCACATTGTATCAGCATCTAAATAAATATACCTGTCGGTATATTTTTTTAAGATTTTAGGCATATAAAGACGTGCATAGGTTATCCTGGAAAAACGCTCCACCTTAATATGAAAGTCCGCAAAAGGCTCCATATTCAGTACATATACAATACACCGGCATTTATACTGTTCTGCCAGCATTTTAAGTTTTTCCATATTTTCCTGACTACACCCATCCGTAAAAATGTGAAAGGAAAATGATATGCCTTTATTATTTTCTAATACGGAAATAATGGATGCTCCCATGATGTATATAAATGCATCATTAACATTATAACAAATATGGTAATTTTTAGCCGTTGAGTTGGCGTAATTATAATCAACCATCGATTGAATAAAGTTATCTTCTTTAAAAAAGTTCTCTTCAAAATTTTTCATAAATACATTCCTCGCATGATACTTGAGATTCACTCGTTAGGCCAGGACGTAAAAGAGTAGTCAAAAACGATTTCCCTATAAGAAGCCCCAGCAGTTTCTATACTTCTAATCTTCGTTATTATACTATAAAAATTTTAAAAAAACTACAAACCATTATCCAGTACCAACCTATTTTCTCATGTCATTGTATCGGCCTTCAATAATTGGGTCAAATATAAGTATCTTGTCGACAGTACGCTAAAGAAAATGCAGATAGCCGGTCTTCCCGTCACTAAAATGGCAAGACCGAGCCAAAAGAAACATCCACTCGGTGAAAAACATTTGATTAAATACAGCTTGAAAAGAAAAAAATGGCCTCAACATAGTAATTGGCCATATCATCATACTCTAAAAAGCAGACTATTCCTTCGCCGTACTGTCTAAACATTTTTTACGAATCCCTATAGGAAAATACTCCTCGCACATCATAAAAATGCAAAATATACGATTTATTTTCCCATTATTACCACAATCGTTTAGGATAATAGTGCACCAAGGAAGCCAGACCATAAGACGTCGTATAGGTAAGGTATTCCAGCTTTTTCCCTAATGGCATGGGTGTATCTTTAAGGAAACGTGTTAATACCGTCCTATATTCATTTAAAGTCTGATTATAAGCTTCTTCACGACGATATTTAATGTCATAGCGCAAAAGTGCGATAATGGAGCGAGCATATCCTCGAAAAGCACTGTCTAAGACGGCTCCCATAATGCCGTCTCCTCCATCCGCTCAAAAATTCGCTGATGGACTTTAAAATTTCCAAGCCAAACATCTTCCGTATCTTTCCAAGATAAGCTGTCTTTATGCTGGATATAATGGTAAAAGACATTGGAAACAAAAGCCATGGTCCTCGCCTTCAATATGATTTCCGTTACAAACAGCTTATCTTCTGAATAAGATATATTTTCATTGAACCGTGTATCACCAATGAGCTCACGACGATAGACTTTGTTCCATGTGCTGTCAATGAAACATTCCTTTTTCGACAGGTAATTCAAAGGCAAGCCACTGACTTCGACGGTCCCTATTTCATAAAGGATATCCTCGTATGAACATTCTTTTATGACCCCACAATTAACAAGGTCGGCCTTCTCTCTTTCTAAGACAGCAATCATGACTTCATACATCTTGGCATCGATGAGATCATCACTGTCGATGAAGGCGATGTAGCGTCCTTGTGCTGCTTCAAGGCCTCGATTTCGGGCCGAGCTGACACCGCCATTTTCTTTATGGATGACAGATACACGATCATCCAATGCGGCTATCTCCTGACAGATAGCCAGACTATGGTCACTTGAACCATCATCGACGACGATAACTTCCATATCGTGATACGTCTGGTTCAATACACTTTGCAGGCTCGCCCGGACATAGCATTCATTATTGTAAACCGGCATGATAATGCTCAACGAAGGCTTCATAAAAGGTTCGTCTCCTTTTTGTAATGGGCCCAACTATAAATCGTCATCCCCCAGAAAAACCAATAGAGATGCATTGTCTGACGATTAAAGAAATCATAGTCAAACAGGCCGAAGAGATAAATGGCCAAAATCGGCAGGAAAAAGCCAGCCAGCAGGGGAATCCCGGACCCTGTTTTCGATAGTAAGCCCTGAGCGAGCTCACGAATACTTTTAGCTGGAATAAAATGAGGATTAAAAAGCCGCTCAGGCCGACAATCCCCGTTTCATTCCAAGTTTGTAAATAAATGTTGTGCGGTGACTGGATATTTTTTTCATGGAAGGGATTCTGCGCTTCAAAACGTTCATGATAAACTTTCCCCCAACGTCCAAGACCAATACCGATGTAAGGCTTTTCCTCAATAAGTTGAACAGCAACTTCGGTCAAATAGACGCGACCATCCTGACTGATATCACGATGGAGGCGGTCAGAAATGAATTGAGGTGCTGCCACACCGAGAACCAAACAAGACAGAACGAGGAGGCAAGCCATTACTTTTAAGGCTAACCATTCCCGCCCTAAATAGCAGAACACCAGAAGGGCTAAAAAGACGATAAAAAGGCAAAATAAGCATTTCGCGATCCCGTACAAAGGAGAACGACGAAAGCCGTAATACAAACTAAAGCCAAGAAGAAAGACGTCTTTGGCCAAAGAGAACGGTAGCGAATGACGCCAAATAATACGACGGGAAGTAGCGTCAACAGTATGCTTCCTAAGGCATTGGGCTGGTATAAGGTCCAAACAAGCGATTGTCTTGCCAAGTCGGTTGAGCCGCGACCAATCCCAACTGCCATATAATAGACAGGGAAATCCCGAGCCAGACAGCCGGAAAAGTCCCCTTGCCCGGCCGGGCCATCAGAACGGCTAACACAAGGGGTACCAGGCGCTCAATATACTTAAAAAGAGCCGCAGGATTACCGCCATTAAAAGGAATAGTAATCGCCGCCGTACCAAAAAATATAGCAATGGCAAGCACAGTCTGCCAAACAACAGTTTTTTTCCACAGTGTCCCCATAATAGGGATTCCCTCTTTTTTGCAAACAATCAAATGAGTCAAAAAAGAGGTCGTCATCAATGTCCCCGACCCGGCACCACAGCTGAGGGCCAATAAAAAAATCGGGATATACGGAAGGTAATTTTGTTGAAATGTTCGCCAATAAGCCATAACCAATTCTCCACTCTGGCCGAGTTATACCTATCAAAGCCAGGTATCAACGGACCGTAATAATTCAGGCCGCTGCAGTAAGTACGCAGTCAAACTTTTTCAGCAGCGCAGATATCTTCGTATGGGGCCTCACCGTGTAAGACTTCGGCACCGGATGTTGCCGTCAATGACTGATAATACGTTTCGCCGCAGCCACCGATAGAATCCATCGTTACCCAATGATGGGGCGTAACGCAGGACGTGACGGATTCGATTAACGATTCAAACAGTGAATAATAAGTGAATCCCGCCGGCGCAATGAGTTCAAAAAGGGTCGGCAATATATTCATGTGGCTTCCGATGCGATTGCCGGCTAACGAGTCTTTATCGAGTTCTCGATGATGGAACATGAGGACCGGCGAATGAAGTTCCCGGAAAGTATATTCTCTTCTCATGAAGGATGTATGCTGTAATTCCGGCACTTATAGCGTGGTCACCGGTGACGATGAACAGGCTGTCCGGATAGGCTTCTTTCATCTTTTGAATAAAATCATTGATGGCTCGGTCAGCGTACCAGAAGGTTCCCAGTGCTTTCTGAATGATTTTCTCCTTCAATACATCGGGCTGGACATTCATGATTTTTTTGGCATCAAAGCCTAAATCTTTCAAAGGCATCTTATAGGGCCCGTGGTTTGAAGTCGTATAGACAAAGTGGAACTGGGGCACATCGTCGCTGCGCTCTTGAATCATGTCGGCCACCTTGTTCAGAAAAACGTGGTCATAGACGCCGACCCAGGAGCGAGGCGCTTTGGCGCCGCAGATGTCGGTGCCGGAATAGGAATGATTAAAACCGCAGGCTGGCGCAAAATGGTTGAAATTCCCATGGGATAAGCTGCCGCCGTACCAATAGTTCGTTTCATAGCCCAATTTACGCAGCTGTATCGGCAGCGACGTCGGCAGTGTCCCCTGCCAAAAGGATTCCCGTTCATTCAATTCGAACCCGGCATCAAAGATGCCCAGCATGAGGCCCACGATAGACGGACGAGAAATGATACCACTGGATAAGGCAGTATGAATAGACGCCGTATGGACGTCATTCATCAGTTTCTTCCCTTCATCGGCAATATGAAGGTCGGCAAAAGCCGGATCAAAATAAGGCTGAGAATAACTTTCGCCGACAACCAAAAAAATATGGGAAGGGCGTTTGATTTTCGGCCCCTTAGCCTGGTGACTGATGGCCTTCAAGGCATCGTTAAACGAGTCTATGGTGCCTCCTTTTTGTTCAATAAAGGGCTTTACGAGCGCCAGGTTTTCTGCCGGGCTTCGTTGCAAGCGTTCTTTTATGCGGCGATGCCCCAGCATCTTTAAGGCAATTAAATCGTCAACGGTGGCTTTGGACAGAAAGGGATCGCTCTTGACAATCGCCGGAATCGTATCCCATTCCGGTTTATTATCGTGCCAAAAGGTACCGCCGTAGCGGAAAAAGTAAAAAGCCCCGACCAAAAATAAGAAGACGGACACATTGAAAAGATAGTAATGCCAGCCGCTAATGGGCGGATAGGGAATAACCGGAGTATCCATCATGCTTTGGAGGATAAAAAAGACGATGGCGACATAAGGAATGAGCAAGGCCAATTTTCGGGCCCCATTGTACTGGTGAAAAAAGATGTCGATGAGATTGTTTTTCTCCGCTTTTTCACCGAGGAAAATGATATTATTAAAAATATCGTGAAACTGGGCATAAAAAATCATTTTCCCAACGAAGGCCACATACAGGACGACGCTGTAAACCATACCGAGCAAGACACGAATCAGGTCGCCGTGCTGACTCCAGAAGCCGATAAAAAGGCCCGGCAGGGTAACGAGCACCAGCGAAACGACGAAGACATAGGCATTTAAATCCATGCCCCACCAAAAACCGAAGCGAAAACATTCCCACAAGGCATTTCGCTTGCCAGCAAAGCCCGGATACGGATTATGGACATAAATGAAGATAGCCCGAAATACAGCACATAAAATCGGAAAAAAAATCCATAGCTTAATATCTTGTTGAACTGCTAAAAAAAACTGTTCAAACACCTGTTACTCCTCCTTCATAACTGTGAAGTATCCTTGATCACGATAAGTGCTGCAAAACCCAGACACTACCATTTATCGCATAGACCAAAAATAGTACTAGCATCTTCAAAATCCTTTTCCGTATTCCACATAGTAGACTTTTTTATTTCAAGATGTTCTTTAAAAACATGGTGGTACTGAAATCATGATTGACAAGTTTTAATTCCGCTTCATACGTCGGCAGCATCTGTTCGTAGGACTGCAAAAATTGTCCCAACTGCTGACGAAGGTGTCCCAGGTCTTGTAAGTCCACTTCCTGACCGACCGTATAGCTCCGAAGAATCTCCGGGTTCAAGACGGCCGTGGCCAAGACCGGCTTATATAGGGCCAAGGCATTGAAATAGACGGCGCTCCAATTATACAGATACCGTTCATTACTGTAAGGCAGGAACAAGACGTCCACGCTTTGCAGCAAGTCATACCAGCTTTGCCCAATACCTTTCCTTTTATAAAGCGGACGGCGGGCTCGCTGCCATATTTGTTCATGATCCGCTCCATATCGGCAGCATCATCGGGACCAGTCGGAGCCGCCTGGACGACAAGTTCCGCCTTCCCCTGCAAATGACTGTCTAAAAAGGCCTGGATAATGCCGTCGATGTCTTTTTCACCCTTGCGGTAGTGACCGAAAAATCCGATGCGGACCGGTTCTCGATACGAAAGGTCTGCCGTCACCGGAACCCCTTCAGGAAGGAGAACCGGCGGCGGGATGATTTCAATCTTAGCGACGTGATCGTCCTTAAAATCATTTCGCAGGCTCGTAATTTTTAACTTGATATTTTTATAGGCTTCACAGCGCCGGGCCTGTTTCAGGAATTTCGGCTTTTCTTGGGGATTGACACCCAAGAAAATGAAGATGACCGGCACGGGACTATCTTTTAACTTACTCTTATGAAGGGACCGCAAATACCGATACGTCGCCGTCGTCAGTACAATGGCGTCCACTTCATGGCGGCAGGCCTTTTCATAAGCCGCATCAAACCAACGGACACGGCGCCGTTCCCGCTGGATCGACAGCCATATCTTTTGAGTTTTCCTGCGCCTTCATAATCGACGATTTCACCGCCGCTCATATATTCAATAGGAATCCCAAAGTCAACGGGCAAGCTGCTGTTTTCCGGCAGATATAAGACCGGCTCATGGCCTTCTTTCTTCAGCTCATCGATGATCAGCCGGTCGAATTCCTGTTCAAACCCGCCTTGGGTCTTCACTGTTTCTAAAATAGCTACCCGCATTATTTTTTCTTCCGCTCTTTGCAATTCGTATAATTTCAGATATTTCAGCATCGTGTAAAAGAAGTGATTGAAGCACATATAGGTTCCCATCCAGCCATCTAAAAAGCCGGCCCGCGATACGAACATCTTAAAGAAGCCGCCTAAACTGTGGAAAAAAATGCCCGACAAGGAAATCCGTTTCCCTCGCTTATACGCATCTTCGGCAGATGGTCGTATATTGGCAGAGCTTTCCTTCCCAGTGGTGCCAATTTTTATAGGTATAGTGTTCTAAGTGACCGGCCAGCCGTTGAGACGGTAAGTCACATTCCGGATGTTCATGCACTTTATTGACCCAGGTAACCGTCGTCCGTGGAAAGAGGCGGCCTACGTAATCAGGCTTCAATACACCGTGATTAAAGGTCGTCCCGAAAGCAACGGATTTGCGCTCCATCGTATATTGATGGGTCAAAGGATCATTGGCCAAGACGTCTTTGACGGCGTCGACAAGCTCATCATTCAAGCGTTCATCGGCATCGAGGTACAACACCCAGTCGGCCGTCGTCTGCTCAAGGGCAAAGTTGCGCTGAGCTGAAAAATCATCGGTCCAGGCGCGAAAACAGACGGTAGCCCCCTGCCCTTCGGCAAGTGTCACCGTCTTATCGGTACTGCCTGAATCGATGATAATAACGTCATCGGTACATTTTTTTGCATTCTTAACAACGTCGACAATATTGTCTTCTTCATTCTTCGTCAAAATTAAAATGGCTAATGAACTCACGAGCTGCGTCCTCTTTTCTTCAAAATAGGGTCATTCTCTCGGTATACTTAGGCTTGTAACATTGTATCACATCCAGCTTGTAAAGTACAGAAAGGAGCCGACTGTACAAAGAACAGCGTGGCCCCTGCATCACCCCATTTTATTAATTTTTCCCATCCATTTCAGATGCTATTTCAGCTTCTCTAACCAGGAATGCATGACCTTGTCATATACCGGAAAGCGGCTAATCAAACTTTCGACGAAAGTCTCATCATACGTATGGGTCGTCAGATTCCGATCATCGACCATTTTCAAGGCCTGTTCCGTTTCAGCTTCATCTAAAAGGCCTATTTCCCGACAGGCCCGGATTACTTTTTTCGGTGACGCAGCATCGATGCCGTCCTGGACATACAGATATTCCTTGGCACATTTCCAAATCAGTTCAAAAGAAAATTCAAATCGCTGAATGAGGGCATCCCGTTCAATCTCACTCAAAGTATCACGAATCGCTAATTCATGAAATTTCCCGAAAGCCCTGATGGCTAATCGATACCGCTCTGTAAGTCTTTCCATAAGATTCCCTCCCGTCGGATGCGCCGGCACAAGGCGGCCCCGGCATGATGCATATCCACGACATCCACTTGACGGGAAATCGTGGATTCTTCCAGTCTTTCCCGCAGCAGTGTAAGTTCATAAGAAATATCGTCCCGGCTCTCTATGGCTATATCGATATCAGAACTCCGCTTCTGTTCTCCCCGGGCCCACGAACCGAAGAGATAGATGCGCACATTTCGTCCCTCAAAATACTGCAGCACCAAGTCTTTTACGCGCTGTACAGGCTGTTCATTTCGGCTGTCGACAATCATGGCACTCCTCATCTCCCGGCAAACATTTTTTCTCGTTTCACTATAACAAAGATTCTCCGACTTCGCAAGCAGGCTGCATAATTGCTTAGAAACAGAAACAGGCCGCCCTACCGATAGGTAAGACAGCCTGTTTCAAGCGGGTATTCTCCCGAGGATTATAAGTTTTTGATGAGGTTGACCATTTCGATGGCACCGGCAGCGACGTCGAAGCCTTTGTTACCGGCTTTTGTACCGGCCCGTTCGATGGCCTGTTCGATGTTTTCCGTCGTAATGATGCCGAACATGATGGGTACGCCCGTTTTCAGTGATGCCTGGGCAATGCCTTTGGCCGATTCGCCGCAAACGAGGTCGTAATGGCTGGTCGCACCGCGGATGACGGCACCGAGGCAAAATGACGGCGTCGTATTTACCCGATTCTGCCATTTTCTTGAGCGATCAGCGGGATTTCAAAAGCGCCCGGAACCCAAGCCGTCGTAATATCATCATGTTGACGCCGTGACGATGGAGAGCATCGTAGCGCCGCCGAGCAATTTGCTGCAAATAAATTCATTGAAACGAGCGACGACAATACCAAACTTCGCACCAGAACCGATTAATTGACCTTCTTTAATGTGTGCCATAATAACAACACTCCTATTCTAAATTATATTTGATGTTAAAATCCATTTTCCAGCAGTTTGTCCAAGGTCAGACCCGATGAGCCTGCGGCGAACCGACTGTGAAGCGATGGACGTATTTCCCGATGACGTCTGTTTCCAAATTGACGATGGCGCCGGGATGTTTATCCATGAGGGTCGTATTGGCCATCGTATGGGGAATAATGGAAACGGAGAACTGACTGTTGCCGACGGAAACGACGGTCAAGCTGATGCCGTCGATGGTGATCGACCCTTTTTCGACGATGAAGATTTCCATGTCCTTGGGAATGGAAATGGTGATGACCCGGGCAATGCCGTCATTGGCAATGCGGGCGACGTGGCCCGATGCCATCGATGTGGCCGCTGACGATGTGACCGCCGAGCCGTCCGCCGACCTGCATGGCCCGTTCCAAATTGACCTTAGAACCGCTCTTGATGGTGCTGAACGACGAGCGACGCATCGTTTCATGCATGACGTCGGCCGAAAAGGTCGAGTCCGTCAGATCGGTCACGGTCAGGCAGACGCCGTTGACGGCAATGCTGTCGCCAAGCTGCGTCCCTTCTAATACTTTATGAGCCGCAATCGTCAGCCGAATGGAGTCGGGATGGCGGTCCATATGGGCAATAGACCTAATTCTTCAATGATGCCAGTGAACATAGGCACCCTCCTATTGGCATTATATCGCGATAGTCAATTACGTATTTTCATGAAGCTCTACGGTAATCGTCAG
>ENA-OQIW01000101-OQIW01000101.1-human-gut-metagenome-genome-assembly--contig:-NODE-101-length-18968-cov-1.430497_pt1 | contig 18968 bp, 22 predicted proteins | sample MGYA00242586_ERZ504751 | MGnify/ENA primary metagenome ERZ504751 (study PRJEB26092, sample SAMD00036349) | human gut metagenome | host: Homo sapiens | study: EMG produced TPA metagenomics assembly of...
CGGGCTATGACCACCTGCTCGCCCAAGGCGGCACCAACCTGTCCGGCGGTCAGCGTCAGCGTCTGGCCATGGCTCGGGCCTTAGTGAGAAAGCCTCGGCTGCTTATCTTCGACGACAGTTTTTCTGCCTTGGACGGCATTACGGAGCAGCAAGTACGAAAGGCCGTGGCTAAGGAAATCAGGGGAACGGCCGAAACTACGATGTCGTCCGAAAATAAAAAACTTACAAGCCGCGCCTTCATCTCCATCGAGCAGAAGGTCAGCGCCGCCCAAAAAGCCGATAAAATCCTGATTATCAATCAGGGACAAGCCGTCGGCGTCGGAACTCACGACGAATTGTTGGCCCATTGCCCCATTTACCAGCAAATCGTGACCTCACAGGAGGTGGCCCTATGAATCTCGTCAAACGCTTTCTCTGTGACTCACGCGACCAGTGGTGGCGCCTTGCCATCCTTACCTTAGCCCTCATTTTGGCGGCCAGTTTTGAAATCATTGCCCCGCGGCTCTTGGGCAACATCGTCGATGCCATCGTTCACGCATCGAGCAGCAGCAGGAAATTACGGCCATTTTAGACGGAACAACGAATACGGTGCTGCTCCTCATCGCCTTTTACACCTGCCACGCCGTATTTACCTACGCCAGCGAATATATCATCGCCGGATCGTCACAGCACATGGTCCTGGCCCTGCGCAGCCGCGTGAGCCACCACCTCCACCATCTGCCATGGCCTATTTCAATCAGCACAACCGCGGCGATATGCTGAGCCGCCTGACCAGTGATTTGGACGCTGTCGGAGAAACTCTGCGCGAAGGCATTCCCGGCATGATTTCAGCCTTTATCGGCATCGTCGGGGCTGTGTCCATGATGATTTGGATTAGCCCGAAACTGGCAGCCATCATCCTCAGCGTCATCGTCGTCGGGGTCCTGGGCCTGACCTTTACGGCCAAAAAGGCTCGCACCATCTACCTGCGCAAACAGGAAGCCTTAGGAGCCGTCAACGGCGGCATCGAGGAATTGATTTCCGGCAAGCAGATTGTCCAAGCCTTCGGTCTTGAAAAAATCACGACGGACAATCTGAGCGAGTTGAATACCCGCCTCTTCACCCGCGAGCGCAGTCCGGCTTTATGGGCCAGCTGATCATGCCCTGGTCAATTTCATCAACCAAATCGGCTACGTTCTGGTCGCCATCCAAGGCGGTCTCTTCGTCCTCGGCGGCCAGATTACCCTCGGTGACATTCAGGCCTTCTTCCTCTACGTCAGCCAAGTGTCGGACCCCATTTCCCGCATCTCCTATATCTTGACTCGCTTTCAAGAAACGCACGCCGCCTTGGGCCGCATCTATGAAATTTTAGACTATCCCCTGGAAGACGATTCCGGTACGATAGAAGCACTTCCCGGTGAAACCGAAGTCCGGCAAACGGCCTCTGCCCCGTCAGTCGGCAATGCCATCGAATTTAAACACGTAACCTTTGGCTACAGCGCCGATAAGCCTCTCATGGAGGATGTCAATTTTGAGATTCCCAAAGGTCACGTCGTCGCCATCGTAGGACCTACGGGCGCCGGCAAAACGACAATTATCAATCTCCTCATGCGCTTTTACGAAATCTCCGGCGGCACCATTACCATTCACGGCAGGGATATTCGCCAGTTGAGCCGCGAAACCCTGCACCGGCAAATCGGCATGGTACTGCAGGATACGTGGATTTTCACGGGCACCATTGCCGAAAACATCGCCTACGGTAAACCGGATGCCTCCCGCGAAGAAATCGTCAGGGTCGCCAAACTGGCTATGGCCGACCACTTTATTCGTACCCTACCGCTCGGCTACGACACGATGCTGAAAAACGGTGCCGACGACTTGTCCCAGGGACAGCGGCAATTATTGACCATTGCCCGGGCTTTCTTAATCAATCCCAGCATCTTGGTCCTCGATGAAGCGACGGCCAACGTCGATACCCGCACCGAAGTCGAAGTCCAAAAAGCCATGAACCAACTGTTGAAAGGCCGGACGGGCATCGTCATCGCCCATCGCCTGTCGACCATTCGTGACGCCGATTTTCTCCTCGTCGTCAATCAAGGCCAGATCGTCGAACAAGGGACTCACGGCGAACTCTTGGCCCGCGGCGGTTATTATAAAGAACTGTATGAAAATTACGCCAAAGGCATGGCGGTATAGAAGGTCACCATCTCGACCACAGAAAAACGGGACTGTTCCCAGGTACATCTACCCGGGGACAGTCCCGTTTTGTCTTGTTCTAAAAGGCCTTGATTACTAGTTCGCGTTCGGCTTATTTATTTGCCAACTGGCGCAGGATGTCCTGAACCTGTGTGCGCAGTTCGGCATTTTCCTGAGCCTGTTTTTCAACTTGTGCCCGCAATGCTTCATTTTCCTGTTCCTGCTTTTCCACACGAGCATTCAAAGAGCCGATGGTCGAAGCCTGTTCCGATACGACTTCTGCCAAAGAAGCCTTGGAGTAATTTGAATACTCATTGCTGCTGCCAAACTTGAAGCTGACGCCGGCGTTGAACATGTTTTCCCCGCCGCCCATGCTGGTTCCAATAGAGAACAGAACATCGTTCGTCGGCCGATAGAAGGCACCGATAGCAACGGCATTAGCCGATTTGTAATTGCCATAGCCTGCCGCAAAGTCCCACTTGGCCGTCGGATCATAATCCTGAGGATGAAGGGCCGCTAAGGCAGCTGCTCCGGCACCGACGCGGTTGATGCGCGTATCGAGTTTGCTGACACGGCTGTTCAGATTGGTCACGTTGCCGGAAATATTGGTGATGGCATCGGTGTTGGTTTTCACCTGGCTGTCCAAGACCGTTAAGTTTTCAGCCGCGGAATTCGATTGTTTGATATATTCACCGTCTTTCGATACGCGAGTTTCATTGTACACCGTATCTCCGGTGACGATGCCCGTATTGCCCGCTTCCACCTTGCCGTCGGTCACGACGCTGAGGGAGTATTCTGTGCCGCCAAAGTCATTATCTTTGGTCGTGAAATCAATATGGCCGCCTTCGGCTTTAGCAATGGTGTTCTTGGTATCAATAGCAGAACCGATTTTATCGATTTCAACGCTGCCCGATACCTTGTTGCCCGCCGTATCTTCAATTTCCAATTTGAGTTTGTTGCCGTCAAGTGTAAGAGCGCTGTCGGAGCCCTTAAGGGTCGTATCCTTAGCGGAAATCTTATAGCTGTTTTCCGTAGAGCCCTTTTCAACAGTAATATTGTCACCGGCTTCAATCGTTGTTTTGCCTTCCTTCACAGCGTCGGAAATAGACTCTTGAACTTGTTTCAACTGAGCCACGTTGACGGCATCCGTATCGGCGGAGCCGGCGGCTACGTTCGTAATCTGACGAGTTGCTTGCCCCGTAGTACCATCACTATAATTAACTTGTCCCCCAACAGATACAGCACCGAGAACAGATTTCCAAGCGGCTTCGCTACTTGTAGACTCTTTTTTAGTAGATGGATCATAACCGAAAACTCCACCGGCTCTATCGGCTGTACTAAAAGAACCTAAGGCAACGCCTTGGGTAACTGTGGCTTTGGCTGCAGTACCTAAGGCAGTAGCATAAAATCCGCTTACCGCACTGCTGGTTCCCAATGCGAGTGCTGAAGTATTCGTAGCTTTTGCGTTAGTACCAAGAGCAATTGCATATGCACCTTGGGCAGTTGTTGTTGTTTCATTACGATTATTATTGCCAATCGCAATGGCCCAATCACCATTAACCTCAGCAGAGTTACCCACAGCTAAACCCATTTCACCTTTGACGTTCAAATTGTTGCCCAAGGCCACTCGCCATTGGCCGCCTTCCATCATGCCGCCTTCAATGGAATTCGCATGTCCAAAGGATGCGCCCAACGTATCGACATGAGAACTTGTACCAACGGCAATACTGCCGCCACTTACGGTATTCAACAACCTACGGCAACGTTCTGGTCAGAGCCGGAATCATTCTTTGTATAGGTCCAGCTATTGCCATTCTGCACGGCAGTATAGCAACTAGGTTACCGACACCGAGAACGGTATTCTGCTCACCGAATACTTTCGTTAACTTATTATCACCATTATTGTAATCCGTTGCAAAAACGGCGTTATGAGTACCGTCAACGTCGATACTATGTCCAACGACGATGCTGTTATTTCTGCCATTCTTAACGCCCGTAACGGTCGTGTTATTCCCTAAAATGGTACTATTATTTCCATTCGACTTAGAGGAAATTCCGATGACGATACTATCCGTGCCGGTAGCGCCGTCGTTTAAGTAGTTCGTACCGCTCCCCGTTTGAGAACTGTTAGTGGAGAAATAGTGAACCGAGCTGGAATCAAGTTGTGACTGAACACGTTTTAACTGCGCTACGTTCACGGCATCGGTATCAGCAAACCCGGCAGCAACGTTAGTAATCTGGCGGTATAACCACTGGTGCCACCACCGACCGATATGGCTGCCCGCGTTGCTTTCCATGTACTCGTAGTGTCCGTGGAAGCGGCATTCGTAGACGGATCATAACCTACTACACCAGCTGCCGTATTGGCTACAGAATCCGAACCCAAGGCTACGCCATTGGATTCTGAGGCATTGGTATTGACGCCGATAGCCGTTGCATTCTTCCCACGTTACTATGCATCTTAAATCCCAGGGCCATGGCATTTTCTTCTTGAGCTTGAGCCCTAGAACCAATAGCCATAGCATTTTTCCCGGTCACAATCGTTCTGGGCAAACTCATTGGATCATTGGCACCAATACCCAATGCCCCCCCATGCATTGACATTGACACCATTACCGATAGCTACGGCTTTGTCACCTTTAGCCGTTATATAGTTACCTAAGGCAATACGCCATTCTCCGCCAGTATACAAATCACCTAAAATATTATTTGCGTGCCCGAAGGATGTCCCTCGCGCTTGTACTACCGAATTGGTACCGATGACAACACTGCCGCCACTTACCGTATTCGTCAACCCGACAGCCACATTTTGGTCACTACCAGAATTATTCTTCGTATAATCCCAATTATTACCATTTTGCACGGCCGTATAGCCGACTAAGTTGCCGACGCCGAGAACGGTATTCTGCTCACCGAATACCTTAGTAAGCTTATTGTCACCATTATTGTAGTCCGTTGCAAAAATGGCGTTATGCGTGCCGTCGGCTTCGATGCTATGACCGACGACGATGCTGTTGTTTCTGCCATTCTTAACGCCCGTAACGGTCGTGTTATTCCCTAAAACGGTACTGTTGACTCCGTCTGACTTAGAAGAAATCCCGATAACGATGCTGTCTGTACCGGCAGCGCCATCATTAGCGTAGTTTGTGTCGGCCGCTGTTTTCGAACTCTTGGTGGAGAAGTAATGAATCGAATTGGCATCAACTCTCGTTGCAAGGTTCTTTAACTGTGCCACGTTGACCGCATCCGTATCAACGGTACCAGCCGCCACGTTAGTAATCTGACGGGTTTTAACATTAGCGCTATCGGTGCTGTCACCAACAGAAACAGCAGCTAAAGTCGATTTCCAAGTACTCGTTGTATCTGTGGAAGCTGCTTTCGTAGACGGATCATAGCCAGCTACACCGGACGCCGTGTTTGCTACCGCTTCAGCACCTAAGGCCACACCGCCACTTTGCGTTACATCAGTGTTATAGCCGAGCATAACGGCATTCTCGATATTTTTCGTATTTGATTTAAGCGGTACTTGTTCTTTAATTGTATAGGTAACAGTTCTATCATCCATTCCCTTAACCTTAAAGGTATATTCTTTTTCCACATCTTTTTCTTCGGATGCCATAGAACCTAAGATAACATTTCGTTTACCACCATCAAGCACGTGATAGTCACCGATAATTACATTATCTTCACCATTTGTTATCGTATTTCCTGTACCTACGATAGATGTTCGATTAATCTTCGATCCTGTATTAGCATAACCATTTACGGTATTATAAGCTGCTTACATTTATTTTCTTCCCCTTGCAAATTATTATATGTCCCTAAAATCTGCGAACGAATCGCATAATCTGAGGTATTGCTGTTACCTACTACAGATACAGCCCCACTATTATTTGCCAAGAGCTCTTTCAGGGCAGAGCGAATATTATCATAACCAATATTTCCCGTAGAAGCGTTAAGTCCATAATAAGTAGCTGCTCCGTAAGCCTCAAATGCCCACTGCTGAGTCATTGCTTTATCTATAGGCCCTGTAGAATTACTTACTGTATTAGCCCCTCCTACAATCATAGTACCAAAGGCACCAGACGTCTTATTAGAAGTACCGGTAATACTATTACCCAATGCATCTATTAAGCTATCAGTACCTTTATTTTCAATCGTATTAAAAGCTCCATATACAGATGCAAATTGACCACTTATATCCCACGAGGAAGGACCACTTTCACTATAGTTGATGATGGATCGAGGGCCCATTACGGTTTGAAATAATCCATTAGCTTCAGAATAATTCCCGATAACGACACCTTCGCCGGCTAGATTAGAAGTATGATAACCGATAACAATACTACTTCTCCCTACCTGATACCTTTCCATTTCATTGCCATACGGGTCAGTAACTTGTGTATCCCGTTCAGCCGGTGATAAAGAACCGATAACGATAGACTCAGCAATGGTATCAATGTTCTGATTATCTCCGATAACAATGCCGGCAGTAGGGCCACCGGCTGATGCCGTATCATAATCCGCCTTATTATTATTACCGATAACCGTTAATGCATCCCATTCATTGCGATAGGTAGATGTGTTTTTTATCAGATTGCCACGTCCAATAGTTAAATCAGAGATATTATATTCACGACCTTCAGGATGACCATAATCAGTAACAGTCCCATTATCACGTCCGATTATCGTATTATTGTCGCCGATAACGTGTTGTTTCCGGCTGCCTCGAATCTCATTATTATTCCCCATAATACGAACATCAACGCTCGGTGCCGGAGCATCCTTAGTCCCATTATCAGCATAAAAGGTATCAGATACGGTATTGTTATTGCCGACAATATTAGCATTATTACTGTTTTCAACTTTATTGGTATTGCCAAGGACATTCGCATCTTCACTGCCGGTCACAGTGTTTTCCGTTCCTACGACGCGAGCCGTTTATCATCGGTCACGGTATTCGTCGTGCCCGTCGCCGTACCGCTGTCGACGACAATATTATCTGCTGCATAGGAAGACATCCACATGCCAGACACGCCCAGTCCTGCCAACACCATGGCAGCTAAAGCCGTTTTTTTCACGACACTGCCGCTCTGGCTCTTGGTACGACTTTTGGCCATTTCCGATACGACGACGTAGCAATGTTTGGCCCGACTCCAAATGACACGATAAATCTTGTTCATAAAAAAGCTCCTTCCCATTCCGTTATTATTTTCACTTTATATCATAAGTATATATAAATTATAAAAAATAGTAAAGTTTGTTATTATTCTGTCATTTATATATTATTTTTAAGTCATTTTACTCGTCATCAAAGGCCATTATCTAATTACTTTTACTTTCCCCATATTTCGCAAAAAAAGAACGACAGAAAAATCACGATTGTCCGTGACGATTCTGTCGTTATCTCTTATATATTCTATTTTTACCTTACATAACCATATAAAAAGAAGCACGTTCTAAATCCACGAACTGTTTTAACTCCATTTTTCACATTTCAGCCCATTTAGAATAAATTGCAAGATTATTTTTTGCAGTCGATACCACTCGTTTTCTTTTAAGGCCAATAAATTTCGGTTAACAGCACTGCTTCCATTAACGATAAATTTAAAAAGAAGTTCTGCCTCGTCTTGTCTCATATCCAGCTCTTTCATAAGCACGGGAACGATTTTAGGGCTTTCATGCTGATAGATTTTTTCAACGATAATCGGAGCTACATCCATATCCTTTACAAGAAAGCGATAGTCTTCAAGTTCCAAATATTTATGGCATGGAGGGAAAAGAGACCGGTCTTTCGGTAATTCTTCATCATCCGTTTGGCTTAACATGGTTTGCAATTTTTTGAGAGAGAATTTCTTTTCCTTGGGCGTCATATGATCAATGAGCTGCAGACTATCGTTGATAATTTCCTCTAATAAGTCATCAATCGTATTGTAGTTTGAACCTCTCCCGCTTATAGAATCGGGAGATTCTTGAGAAGTTTGATACATGGACTAACGCCTAACAACATATCCCGAAGGAGTTTACTGTCAGGATATCCTTATTCTCAAGGGGCTGTCCAAAAGCCCTCTACACAGTTCTTCGTAATCGAAGTTCTGCTTACTTTTTCTGAGTATGTTGGCCGCACCGTTTACGTCGGCGTTAGCATCCTGCCATCGGCAAATTGGTACAGGCCGCGATGGACCCGTTTCCCGCTGAAAGCTCCTGTATACGGTTGTTCAGGCTTGTAGACAGGAATCTCGTCTAAATCCAAGCAGCTTGCCGTGGAAGTGTACGATTCTTCCTGCTCGATGTACTTCATGCCGTATCGCTCGCAAAGCCCTTTCAATGTCTCACGCAGATTGCCAAAGGGAATTTGCGTGAACTGCTGATTGGTAATCTTCCCAAGATTCATGCTGCGCTTGAAATCGCCATTGTAGCCGCAAACGATGGTGCCGATACGGTGTTCCATGCAATAGTTGATGATGTAGCGGGCAACCTTGCGGATATAGTCTTGTGTCCGATGATTACGTTTCCGAGTCAAAACATAGAGTCTATGCGTTTTCTTCTGCCCTTGCTTGTTGGCGATACCTTGATAGTAGGCTTTCTGCTTGTTCCAATACTGGTTAATTGATTTCAGTTTACGTCCGTCCATGATGAACGCCGTCCCGGTATTGGTTACACAGGTTGCCAGATTTTCAAGGCCAATGTCGATAGCCAGCACCTTGTCAACAGAAACGTCTTGAGGTTCTTCCTCTTGAAGATAGCAATACTGTATTTTAAAGTACACACCATTGTATATGGGGCAGATACGGATTTCCTTGATGGTCTTGCCTTCAAGCCTTTTAGGAAATGGAATTTTGACCTGTTTACCGCCGTGCAGCTTGGAAAACTCTCTGCTCATAGGCACCGTCAGGAATCCTTTCTTGATATTTATGGCATTGGCGGACAGAATCAGATTGAACATACCGCCTTTTTCTCGATAGCGGGGCATCTTGATATCCTTGAAGCGATATTCACCTGATTTTGCTTTCTTTATGAGATTGAAAAATGATTTAAAACTACGGTCAGCAACTTTTAATGTCTGCTGAGACACGCCAGCCTGGAGCAGTCCATAGTTTTCATTTTCTTTGCATACATGGTAGTTCTCCTCGTATTTCAGAAACTTTTTCTCTTGGAAATAGTATTGCCTGATATGATAGAGGGCCACGTTGTAGAGATTATTGCTGTACTGGCACATTTCCCGTAGGATGGAGTATTCTTCTTTGGAAAGGCCTCTTATGACATTTGATTGGGTTAGATACATTTTGTCACCTCCTTTTCTAGTATATACTAACTATATACTAGAAAATCCACGTAGACAAGACTATCCACGTGGATTTGTGGTTCTCGTGGGCATCGAGCCTACTCAACCACCCACCATTCATCCCCACCTAAGAGGAAGGAGTCTTCTGGAGGGTTAAGATAAAAGGTACCTCTGGCAATATGCGCTTCTCGGCAAAGAACGGTAATGCGAATGTCCCGAAAGGCTTTCGTTTTCAGCATAAGCAATAACGTGTTTTTTATATGGTTTCGAGTATAGTCCGATAGTTGTCGTTTAGTTTCTGTCTTTTTATTTCCGCTTTGAGTCAATGTGAATTTCCTTACTGTTGAAATCATAGATAGATTATTATCTTTTATTTTATCACGGTGGCTATGGTTTCTGTGGAAATCCTATTTAACTCTAGACACATTTCAATTTCTGTATATTCTTTTAGCAGCCTTTAATCTAACTATAGACATATTTCAATTTCTGTATATTGTTTTCGAATATATCGGTCATTATAATAAATGCGTAAGGTATATTTGTTAATGGTGGTTTTAGACGAAAGGAGATTAAAAATGGAACTTTACAAAAACTTCGACGGAAAAGCCCCAATGATTGACGTTAATGATGCTGCCATGTTGCTCATTGACCACCAAAGCGGTTTATTCCAATGTATTAACGACGTTGATTTCCTACGCATTCGTGACCGAGCCATTGCCTTAGCTGAAGCGGCAACGTTAGTGAATATGCCAGTTATTACCACCGCTTCTGTCCCCCAAGGACCAAACGGTCCCTTGATTCCGGAAATCCATGAAGCAGCTCCCCATGCGGTATATGTCGCTCGCCGCGGCGAAGTGAATTCTTGGGATTGCAAAGAATTCGTAGACGCCGTAAAAGCAACCGGTAAAAAGACCTTAATCATCGCCGGTACGGTAACAAGCGTTTGCATGGCATTGCCGGCCCTTTCTGCTGTCAATGAAGGATATCGTGTATTTGCCGTCCCCGACGCGTCCGGTACGTATGCACCCGAAGCCGCTATCGCTACCATGATGCGTCTTACCCAGGCTGGCGTCGTTATAACTGACGCCGGTGCTGTATTGGCAGAATTGCAGCGCACATGGCATACGCCACAAGCCGACGCCTGGCTCAGATTTGGGGCCGTATTTTCACAAACTATCGCCTGCTGTTAGAAAGTTATGCGAAAGCCGTAGAAGTAGTGAAAACAGGTGAACCGCTGGATAATGAACGGGAAGATTAAGCCTTTACCGCTCTCTAATTGATTTATAAAAGATAAGACCTCAATAAAGTAAGGCCGATGGAGCTAGTATGTACTAGGTCCGTCGGCCTTTTGTCTATTTCTATACGAAGAGTTATGCCTATGGATTTGCAGAAAGAACTTCTTTTTCCAAACATTCATGCCCTTTATTTTATGGACAGGCCTTCATCGGCATTGCGATTCCAATTGTATTCCATGCGTGTACAGATTTCGACGGCCTGCTCTTCTCCAAATCGATCGCCGATAAAGCCCAAGGCCATGTCGATACCGGCCGATACGCCGGCGGCGGTGTAAAACTTCCCGTCGTGAACCCAGCGCGACGGTTTCTCCCACTTCACTTCGGGGCGACAGCTGACGACCCAGTCGAAGGCCCGTTTATTCGACGTCGCCCGTTTGCCGTCCAAGGCTCCGTCTTAGCGACGAGGGCCGCCCCGGTGCAGACACTAAGGACCAGTTCCGATTTATCGATAGCCTGCCCTAAGGCTTTGATGAATGCTTCATGATCGACTTCGGTCCGACTGCCCCAACCGCCGGGATCAGCAGGATGCCCCCTTCTTTGATCGTCGTCATAGGCTCCGTTTCCAGGCGGATGGACTGTTGATTGATGACGATGCCTCCGTCCAGGGACACGAAATGAAGCTTAAAATCGTCGATGCTGCCGAGAACTTCGACTGGCCCAAAAGCATCGAGGGCCGTATAATCCTTATAAAGTACAACATAGATATCCTGCATGGTAAAACCTCCTATTGTTTCCTATGTTATTCAGACAGATGACTTATCCCAGCGTCTGAAGATCATGCCAGCCTTACTGTTTCAAGAGGCCCTTTGATACTAAATAGGCTCGGGCCACGTCAGCCGCCGGTTTTCCTTCGACGTCGACTTCGTAATTCATCTTGAGCATTTCGTCGGTCGTAATCATGTTGGCCAGTTTATTCAGCACCGGTACCAGTTGCGGATATTTCTTAATGGTGTCGGCCCGAAGGAGAGGCGCTCCCTGATACGGCGGGAACAGGCCCTTATCGTCTTGGAGCATGACCAGATCATGGGTGATGATTTCCGGGTCCGTCGAGAAGACGTCGATGACGTCGACGTTGCCCTTGTCGATGGCTTCATAACGAAGGCTCGGTTCCATGGTGACGACGGAAAGATTTAAGCCATACAGCGATTTCAGTCCCTTATTGCCGTCTTCGCGGTCGTTAAATTCCAAGGAGAAACCAGCTCTGGCCGTGTTTTCTACTTTCCTCAAATCGGAAATCGTCTTGAGGCCGTATTGTTCAGCATAAGAGCGCTTAACGGCGACGGCATAGGTGTTTTGGTATTCCATGGGTTCCAGCAGAACCAGGTCATCCTGTTTCAAGATGGCTGCTTTGGCCGCTTCATAGACTGCCGCCGGGTCATTGGACAGTCCCGTCATGGGCGGCTTAATCAAGGACGATGTGACCGTCCCCGTAAATTCAGGATACATGTCGATAGATCCGTTTTTCAAGGCTTCATATAAGAAACTGGTCTTGCCGAAACTCGGCTTCACTGTCACTTTAATATCCGTTTCATCTTCAATCAAATCTTTATTACATATTGATTAAGATTTCCGGTTCCGATCCTAATTTCCCGGCTGCGATGAGGGTATTTCCCGACAGGCCGCCGAGATTCATCGTCGACAGGATGAGGACGCCTAAGGCGACGATAAAGGACAGGCCGATGACTTTCAAGGAGCGCTTTTCTAAGAACTTGATAATGCCGCTCACGACGACGGCCAAGAGTGCCGCTGCAATGGCCCCGATGAGGATGAGGCTGAATTATTGCGGTCGATGCCGAGGAGGATGAAGGTCCCCAGACCGCCGGCACCGATCAAGCCCGAGGGTCGCCGTCCCGATGAGCATGACCGACGACGTACGGATGCCGCCGATAATGGACGGCATGGCCAGGACGAGTTCAAATTTTTTCAGCTTCTCCATGCGGCTCATGCCGAAGGCTTCAGCGCTTCCTGAAGGAGTGGGTCTATCCCCTGGAGGCCCGTAATGGTGTTCTGCAAAATGGGAAACAGACCGTAGATGACCAGGGCCACGATGGCCGGCACCTTGCCGATGCCTAAGAAGGGAATGAAGAGCCCCAACAGGGCCAAAGACGGGATGGTCTGCAAAATCCCGGCCAGCTGCAGCGTCAGTTCCGAGGCCTTCTTATACCTTACGATAAAGATGGCAAAGGGAACGGCCAACAAGATGGCGATAAAGAGGGCGATCATCGAAATCTGTATGTGTTCCAACAATAATTGGACCAGTTCGCCCTGCCGTTCACTGAATGTACTCACTAAATTTTCCATAATTACCCCTCAATCGAAAAAACGTTTGACAACTTCATGAGCCTGGATGAGCTTTGACCTCTTGCGGCGTATCGAGCTGTACGACGTCACCGCTGCTCATGACGCAGATACGGTCGCCGAGCTTCACCGCTTCGGCCATGTCGTGGGTGACAAAGAGATAGTCATTTTAAAGGTCCGGTGAAGATTTTTGATGAGCTCCTGCAGTTGGTTGCGGCTGATGGGATCGAGAGCGCTAAAGGCTCGTCCATCAAGAGGATATCTGGTTTAGCCACGATGGCCCTCAGGATGCCGACGCGCTGCTGTTCGCCGCCGGAAAGGTCACGGGGATAGCGGTTCATATACTGGTCGGCGTCAAGGCCGACTAAGGACAAATAGGCGCGAATCGTCTTCTGCCGTTCTTCCTTGGGCCAGCCCTTCATTTCCGGAATTGATTTCGATATTTTCATAGACCGTCAAATTGGGAAAGAGGGCCCCGGTCTGGAGGACGTAGCCAATATTCAGCCGCAATTGTCTCGGCTCGAGCTGACTGATGTCGGTGCCGTCGATGAGGACCGTGCCCTCTGTCGGCGTCAATAATCGGTTAATCATCTTTAAGGTCGTCGTCTTACCGCTGCCGCTGGTCCCGACGATGACGAAAAATTCGCCGGTCTCGATGGTTAGGCTCATGTGCTGTAAGGCCGGTTTCTTGTCATAGATTTTGCTCACATCGTTAAATTCAATCATGGTAGTCACCTATAGTCCTTGCCAATGCGTCTGTAAACTTACGGCTAATGCGTAACAACAGGTCCTGCTCCGTCGGCGTCAATTCACTCATGGCCAGCGTTTCTGCCTTTTCCAGTAAGTCCAGCACCGATGCCGCGTAGGCCCGTCCTTTCTCGCTCATTTTGATCAGCTTCATCCGCTTGTCCTGCGGATTTTCTTCAAAGAGAAGGTACCCCTTTTCCTTAAAGGATTTGATCGTCGCATTGACGACCTGCTTCGTCGAATACGTCTTTTGAGCAATCGCATGTTGAGGGATGCCTTCCGGATTGTCATAAATCCACATCAAGATGAGCATGGATTTGCTCTGAAGCCCTTTTTTCCGGGCATAATTTTCAAAAATCGACATCTGGTTGTCTCGGATTCGCGAATAGTCTTTTGTCTTTTGATCGATGTCCGTCATCGGCTGTCCCCCTTTCGGAGCATTTCGACGTTAGGTCCAACTCTTTCTTACAGCTAACGAGGGATTTTATCATACGCACGCTGCCGTAAAAGCCGGAGTGTATCAGATCCAATATCACCAGATAATTGGTCAAAATATTTTACTTTTTTAATCATAAAACAAAACGGACCTATTCGTCAAATAATTTGACCATTAAGTCCGTTGATTCTTTTGCATTTTCAGTTGAATAGATGATAATACGACAAATATTTGCAGTCGGCCCTAAAAAAATTCGCCTCACCTTATGGCATCTGCTACAATAGTCCTAAGATAACCGCCTGACGGCGCTGCGATGTAAAGGAGTTGGTCATCATGAATACCATAGAAGACACGATATTTGCCCGAAAAAGATGGCTTGAAGACAAGATGCTGGCCTTCGGCTTTGAAAAAGAAGGGCAGGAATACTGCTATGAATGCGACTTTTTCGACGATGATTTTACGGCCCGCCTGTCCGTATCGGCCAAGGCCAAGTCACGGGAACGGTCATTGACAAGATCAACGACGAAGAATACTATCCCCTTCGCCAAAAAGAGGCTGCCGGCGCCTATGTATCGGCTGTCCGGGATGCCTATGAAACGCTCCTCAACGGCATCGCTGCCGCCTGCTGTAAGGACGTCCTCTTTGCCTCCGACCAAGCTAACCGTCTGATGGAGCGTATCTTAAAGACCTTTATGGTCCGTCCCGACTTCCCCTGGGAAAAGACCGAGGCCTACCAATCGTACGGAACCTTTCGCCACGCCGACAGCGGGAAGTGGTTTGCCCTGGTCATGAACGTCAAGAAAAAAGTATTGGATAAGGACGACAACGAAAAAACCGTCGACATCGTCAACGTCAAAATCGATTCGAAGCAAAGCGAAGAAATTCGCAAGCACCCCAACATATACCCGGCCTACCATATGAACCATAAGACCTGGATTTCCATCGTCCTCGACGAAGGCCTTACGGATGATGAAGTCATGGCCTTCATCGAAACCAGCTTCCGACTGACCGAATGAGACGAAGTTTTTTATGAATAGCCCCGATGGATCACTTAGCCTTCTTCAGAAGAATAGGGTCTGAGAAACTGAGGCTCTACCCGCTTGGTCAGCCAGACGCCATTGACGGATCGGTAAAAGACATGGCCCTTCCGATGCATGTCGCCGCTGTGGACGCAAAAAATGACCGGCCTTCCATGACGGCGGCCGACGTTTTCCGCCGTCGTCACATCGCCCGAGAGGTGGACGTAGAGCCGCGACTTCGGCACCAATCCTTCTCGTTCGATAGCGGCGGCGTACTTTCCCCCGTCCCATGGTAAAGGATTTCCGGCGGCGTCACGACGGGAAGTTCGACGTCGACAGCAATGGAATGGCCCTGATTGGCCCGTATCTTGGTCTTATCGTCGTTGAAAGAATAGCGCTGTTTGTTGTCCGTCCTGACGATTTCCTCCAAGATTTGTCTGTCGAGGGGATATTTTTTCCGGACGCCCTGTATGAGTTCTTCCACATCGGCCCAGCCGTGCTCGTCAAGATCGATGCCGGCCACCCAGGGTTTATGCCGCAAAATGAGGCTGATAAAGCGGCTGGTCTTGGTCAAATCCATGGCATTCACTCCTTTCCATATAGCTAAATTATAGCAAAGGTGAGGTCTTTCTGCATTCCTTGAAAAAAGTTCCATAACAAATAGATATGATACTGTCCAATTTTTGTCGTCTATGATACAATGGAAAAATCAAAAAATTTATCGTTTCTGAAAGGAGCAGGCATATGAAAAAAGGTTATGAATTATTAAATGATCCCTTTTTGAATAAGGGCACGGCTTTTTCCATGGAAGAAAGAGCTGAACTCGGCCTTATCGGCCTTCTGCCGCCGACGGAACAAACCATCGAAGTACAGGCCCAGCAGGTGTACGGCAATTTCCAGGCGAAGCCCAATGTCAGTGAAAAACGCCATTATCTCATGAATATTTTCAGCCGCAACCGGACGCTGTTTTACTACGTCTTCAAACAGCATATCGCTGAATTCATGCCGATCATCTACGATCCGGGCATTGCCGAAAGCATTCGGGAATACAGCCAGTTTTCATTACGCCCCAAAATGCGGCCTACCTTTCGGTCGAACATCCGGAACAAATCGAAGAGTCCCTGAAAAATACGGCCATGGGCCGCGATATCGAGCTCATCGTCGTCACCGATGCCGAAGCCATCCTGGGTATCGGCGACTGGGCACGAACGGCGTCGGCATCTCGACGGGCAAGTTGATGGTCTATACAGGAGCTGCCGGCATCGACCCGGCCAAGGTCCTGCCGGTCGTCATCGATGCCGGTACCAATCGCCAGAGCCTCCTCGACGATCCCTTGTATTTCGGCCTGCGCCATAAACGAGTTGACGACGACACATACTATGCCTTCGTCGATAAATTCGTAAAACAGGTTGAATCGATGTTCCCCCGCCTCTACCTCCACTTTGAAGACTTCGGCCGCGGCCATGCTGCCGTGCTGCTGAAAAAATACGTCGATACCTATCCCGTCTTCAACGACGACATCGAAGGAACGGGCATCATCACCTTGGCCGGCGTCCTCGGCGCCCTGGCCATTACCGGCGAAAAACTGGCCGACCAGCGCTACATGTGCTTTGGTGCCGGCACGGCAGGCTGCGGCATTGCCAAACGAATTTATCAGGAAATGCTCGATCAGGGCCTGTCAGAAGACGACGCCAAGAGCCGCTTTTACCTCGTCGACAAACAGGGCCTCTTATTCGACGACATGACCGATCTCACGCCGGAACAAAAACCCTTCGCCAGAAAGCGCTCGGAATTTGAAAACGCCGCATCCCTTACGACGTTAGAAGCGGCCGTCAAAGCCGTTCATCCGACCATCCTCGTCGGCACGTCGACGCGAAGCGGAGCCTTTACCGAAGCCGTCGTAAAAGAAATGGCCTCCCAGGCCGCTCGTTCCCATCGATTTTCCCCTTGAGCAATCCGACAGAACTTGCCGAAGCCAAAGCCGAAGACCTCATCCGCTGGACCGACGGCAAAGCCTTAGTCGCAACAGGCATCCCGACCGATCCCGTCACCTATAACGCGTCACCTACGACATCGGCCAGGCCAACAACGCCCTCATCTACCCGGTCTCGGCACTCGGCGTCATCGCCGTCAAGGGCAAAACTCCTGACCGATAAAATGATCTCCGTCGCCGCCCACGCCATCGGCGGTATCGTAGATGCAAGTAAACCGGGCGCCGCCGTCCTTCCGCCAGTAACAAAACTCGACCAATTCTCCGAAACCGTCGCCATCGCCGTAGCCGAAGAAGCCGGAAAAGAAGGATTAAACAGAAACGACGTCTCCGATCCCGAAGCCTGCATCAAAGCGTACAAATGGGAACCGGCTTATAAATAAAGGCCAACAGCAGTAAAGAAAACTAAATAGAAGAAGATAAAAGAGCCATGGATTCATGTACAACCATAAATCCATGGCTCTTTCGCATCTAAAAATTGAATTTCTCCATAACAAGAATTGTAATGGCCAGTACAATTTTTCCTGAAAAGCAATCCAGTCCGAGGCAAAATCTCAGCGCGGCTCACGACCGATCGTCATCGTCTTGAATGCCAGTCATCTTTTCTTGTAAGGTCTGTTCCAAGGTAAGGAAAGCCGGAATGAATTTATCCCAAATGAGGTCTAATAAAACATTGATTTCGTTCTCGTTGTAAATATGGACCGAGAGATTCCGTTGTTTCAGCATAAGCAGCCATGTCTCGTCATCTTCTAAAAAACCTATTTTATAGGCAAGCTGCAAGATCTCCCTAGGTGAACCTGTTTCAGCTTCAACGACACCGTGTACTCTCAGCACCTGCTGCAAGGCCTTCCAAGCCAATTCAAATGTCAAATTAAATTGACCGATAATGCCCGTCCGATAGATTTCATCATCACGTCCACGCATGAAATCGGCACGCTTCAGGATGCGAAGACAATTTGAAAAATTATCCAACTTTTTCATACAGCGTGACCCCATCCCTTTCCAATTCCCGTTGCAGATTGTCAGAAACACCAGCATCTAAATTAACAACATCGATCATCAACAAAGAGTGCGCATGTTCCTTGATATCCCAGTAAAAGCCGTCAAAATCCCCGCCGCAGACAGCCAGATCAATATCGCTGCGTTCCGTCTGCGTCCCTCTGGCTCGGGAACCGAATAAAAGGACCCGACGAATCCCATGTTTCTCCGCAAATCGAGAAATATCCTGCAAAACCACATCCGGTACGTTATAGGCCATACCCTCACCCCGCCATCCATGATTATACCTTCATTCTATCATATCACAGCCAATTAGCGAAATCTCTAATGAAAGTAAATGAGCCACCGTAATCAAAAATTACCCCACACCATGTTTCTAAAGATTCAATACCATCCATAGAACATAAAAGCTATGGACCCATGTATACAAACATAAATCCATAGCTTTTTTCGTCCAAAAACAGCCCCTTACGGGGATTATGGTTTCTAACGCCTAAAACAGATTAAGCAGAACGAAAAAAATGCAAGAAGTTTCCGTCCTTACGGGGATTGGAGGTTCTTAACTTACCAACTAAGGCCATGGATAGCCTGTCATTCTACCGTTTCCGTCCTTAGGGATTGAGGTTCTTAACTGCATAAACCGATTAACGCCATTGCCATTATGTAGTACGTTTCCGTCCTACTGGGATTGAGTCGTTAACGGCACCCTTACAGATCGCATAAC